>Ga0187894_10000032_pt1 | contig 196693 bp, 202 predicted proteins | sample GBC1701081metaG_FD_136650 | JGI IMG/M metagenome (GOLD analysis project Ga0187894, IMG submission 136650) | White microbial mat communities from a lava cave in the Kipuka Kanohina Cave System on the Island of Hawaii, USA - GBC170108-1 metaG ... | reverse complement strand
TCAGGCGTAGGCCGGGATAAGACCAAAGGTCGTTCCCGGCGGGCTTTATGCCGGAAACGCTCCGCTTATTCCGGCCTACATTTTGAGCAGAGTACCGAACTTGGTAGTCAAAACTCATTAGCGTGCCGTGTAGCCGCCATCGACGCGGATGCCCTTGGCGACATATTCGAGCGCCGCGCTCTTCGTCAGCCCGAGGACGCCGTGCTTGGACGCGGTATAGGCTCCCAGGCCAGCTGTGCCCACGAGGCCGCTCTGCCAAGCGCAGTTGACGATGGCGCCACTGCCCTGTTCCCGCATGTGGCGCACTCGTACTTCATGCAGTTCCAGACACCCCGAAGATTGATCGCGATGACGCGGTCGAACTCTTCGCCACTGGCATCGACTGACTGTTCCAAACAGTCGGTGAGTCGTTGGGGGGTAGCGAGACCGGCGACTCGGACGGGTGAAAGAGTTGCTCCTGAAAGGTGCTGGTGAGGCACATGATTTGTGCTGCTTCGATCTCTACATCTAGTACCAGTTGCAAAAGAGAATCGCACTAAGAGTGAATGAATAGCAAGAAATGGCTTACTGAGTCAAAGGAAAAGTACGCAGGATAATCCTCTGGTTGCGCTTTTCCTCAGGGTTGGCGAAGAAGGAGAGATTTGCGATGCTGGCCAAATCGGTAGCGCAGGCCAGCGGCTCCGAATATCACCGAGAAGAGAGTCAGGTAAAGCCAAAACGAAAAAATCCAAGACCGTGCTGGGGTGACCATCACCGTGCAGACAGCCTGTGCCGATACTGCCTGCTGTTCTACGTTTACCTGCAGCCCCCACCAGCCGGGAGTCGAGAGATCGACGAGGGTCGAATACAATAATTTGTTGGCTGAAGATTGGCGAGTTGCTCGCACCAAAATGGGAGACTTGCCAGGTTTTTGCTCTTGCAAACGCACGGTGACAATAGCATCGAGCAGCGGCTGCCCGCTATTTCCTTCCTGGACCAAAACACTGATGTCTACCGGGCCAGTCCGCAGCGGTGTCGGGTCGGTGAAGATGGTAATCAGGAACGGACCGGCGCTTTCCATGGAACACACTTCGCCCCCATGATGACCCCAGGCAACCGGGCTCTCTCCCGCGCACATGGCCACGGCGCAGAAGAGAGGAAACAGAGAGCAGTTATAGCTCCTTGTTTTTCTCATGGGAGCCCGAGCGGGGAAGTCCTATCCGGCAGCGTCACAGCAGGAGCCCGGCCAGTTCCCGTCCTCAGAGACGACATCGAGTCCACTGTTCGAGCCGGCGTAGGAGCAAGCAACCGAATAACCAGTATCCCTACCGTGACAAGAAAGATTACCGAGCCACATACCCACATAATCGTCCCTCCGGCCGCTTGATCGTTGAGCACCGATACACCCCACAAGCGTGGGACCCGGGCGTACGCCGGATAGAGGATACGCTCGGAGAAAATCAAGAAAGCCGACAAGGCAGTGTTCTGCAGGTCAGCGCCTAAGAGATAGAGAATCATCGCCCACCGCGGCCATCGAGGGCGGCTCGGCCACGGCTGGATGACCGGCCACCAGAAAAGGAGCGCTGTACTCAAAAAGCAGGCGTGCTGCACCTCGTGCCAGGATTGCGAACGCAGTGCTAACTCATACAGACGAGGCATATGCCAGGCGATAGTTGTCCCCACAAAGGCCAGCCAGCAGACGGCCGGATGCGTAAGCAAGCGCCCCAGCCGTTGTAAGAAAGGCCAGGTGAGCAACGTCCCCAGTCTATGTTTTACGATTCCTCGGGGAAGCCCCCGCAGCAGCGGCAGCAGCGGTGCACCGAGCCAGAGCAACGGCGGGACCACCATCATCAACAGCAGATGCTGGACCATATGCACCCACAGTAACAGGTCAGCTAAAACATCGAGAGGCGAGGCCAAGGCGAACAAGAGGGCAAACAAACCAGCCTGAAAGGCGACGAGATGGCGGAGGCCGAAACGATGCGGGAGTCCGTGGTGCAATCGCCGCCAGCCTCGAAGATAAACACCGGCGGTGACGAGTAACGAGAGCGTAATCCAAGGAGGAAATGCCCAGGACTGAAGGATCGCTGTGACTACCGGGTCCATAGTTACTCGCGTTTTACCCTTGCCGTTCCTATCAGCTCTCTCCAAGTAATTGTAGGGCGTGTAGTGCACGCCGACTAATGGCGCGTTTCACGCGCCCTACTGCCGTGGAGATTACAGCGTGCACAGGCCAGGGCTAAATTATCAAGAGCGGTCGGACCACTAAGCGTTTCAGGAAGTATGTGTTCGACGTGTAACGGTCCTCCCGTGATTCGCTCAGGGCTCTGGCAGTATTCACACCGGTAACGAGCGCGTTCAGCGATGGCTCGGCGTAGAGCTGGGGGGATATACGCCACAACCGGTCAAGAATCGAGGGCCAAATCGGCTGGCGGGATCCCACGTTGTTTGAGCAGGAGCAGTGCCCTGGCCTTCCTCAATGTAAGGGTGTCTTCTTGCTCGACGAGTGTCACGGCCTCTCGTTGCTCATCTTCGGAGAGCGTACGCTGTCGTTGAGCATTGAGTAGTTCTTGTAACCGATGGGTATGTTCGGCTGGCACGGTCTCTCCTGCAGCCTGGAGTAACTCATCATTGGACAAGTGATCGAGTTCGGGAAGCTGTATTTCCGCCGCCGGAGGTCGAATCCACTCGCACACAACCTTTTCGATCGGGCGGCGTGTGGCTCGGGCGACGCGTTGTGCCTGCTGGTAGATCTCATCGGGAAGTTGAAGCGTGACGGCGTGAATTGGCATAATGTGCCTCTCTCGTTGCAGGTATCATATCCTCAGAGTGTCCGAAAATCTATTTGAATTACTGTCTTCATCATTCATAGTTTACTTCAGCCCCGCCTTGTGCAGGGCGGCGATGTGACGCTCCAGCATCGTCGGGTCTTTGATCGGCACGCGCTGCTTGTACACTTCTAGTGAAAATTGCGGGTTGATACGCAGGACTTCTGCCGCGGCGGCTTGCGCTTCGGCCTCTCGCCCGAGTTGACTGTAGATGTCGGCGAGTTGGAGATAAGACAGCAGCAAATTGGGAAACTGCTTCAGCAGGCGCTGGGAAAGCGCTGCCGCCTCCTCCAGTCGCCCAGCCAGCGCATAAGCGGACACCACCCCAAAGAGCCAGCGATCATCAGACGGTAACGCTTTGAGGCTCAAGGCTCGCTCACCGACTTGCACTGCCTCCTCCGCTCGCCCGACCTGACTGAGCCCGCAGGCCAACATCATCTGGCCAAACACAAATTTCTCATCCAGCGCCACCGCTCGCTCGAATTCCGTGATGGCATCGTCATAGCGCTTCTGCCACAGATACACATTACCCAAGGCGACGTGAGCTAAAGGATGAGCATTATTAACCGCGATCGCATTTTGTGCCGCCGCATAGGCTTGAGCTAAAGTTTTGGAGTCTTGGTTCTGTCGGAAGCCCCACAGGGCAACATAGTTGCCCGCCTGTATTGCATGGGCATGGATCCACAGCGGGCTACGAGCGATGGCATGCTTCAACGCAGCAATCGATTCGTCGTAACGCTCTGTTACCTGATACGCCCAGGCTAAGTCCATATGGTAAATTGGACTTCCGTGCGGGTTCAGGCGAAGCGCCCGCCGGGCGGCCTGCAAGCCTTCTGTCGGCCTGCCCGCAGAGACCAGAATCTCAGACTGCATTTGATAGGTGTCGGCGTTATTCGGCTCTAGCGCGATGGCCCGCTCGATCTCAGGAATCGCGTGATCGATCTGGCCCGTTTTCTCATAAAGGAGAGCCAAGAAACTATGCCCCACAGGGAGCAAGTCATCTAGGATAATGGCCTTTTGCATGAATTCCCATGCACGGTCTAGCGTGTGAGGATTGGCATTCCATTTAAACCACCATTCAAAAAAGTATGTGCCACCCAACAGCTGCGTGGCATGGGCATACTGGGGGTCGAGGGTCAGTGCCTGCTCTAGCAGTTTTCGGGACTGGAGAAGGTCGTCTTTCGTCAAGCGCCAAAAGTGCTCCACTGACCGCAAGACAAGGTCGTATGCCTCCATACTGGGCGTGCGTTTGCGCACTGATTCACCAAGCCTCCACGCGGTAAACTGAAGCTTCAACGTCGTCACGATCTGCCGCACGATTTCATCTTGCACCGCGAAGATGTCCGCCAGTGGCCGCTCATAATGCTCGGTCCACAAGTGGCCCCCATTTGTGGCATCAATGAGTTGGGTTCTGATGCGGATCTGATCTTTGAGCTTTTGTACGCTACCCTCAAGGACATACCGCACTCCCAACTCGCGGCCAATATCTTGGACCTTGGCGGCCTTCCCCTTGTAGGTAAAAGCAGAGGTACGAGCGATGACAAACAGACTATTGAGCCGCGACAAGTTGCTCGTAATCTCGTCCGTCAGCCCGTCGCTGAAATACTCTTGAGAAGAGTCCCCGCTGAGGTTCACGAACGGCAGCACGACGATGGAGGGTTTGTCCGGGAGTGGCAAGGCAATAGGTGCTGGAACCGGCGGTGGGAAATAACTGGCCGCCACCAACCGCACCAAGCGCCAGTTGGCCGCCAACCCTCCCCCAAGCACCAGCACTACAACCAACAGTAGCACCTGCCACCAGCGGAAGCGGCGCGGCGTGGTAGCGGTGTTTGAAAGTTCCGTAGCCCGGATGGAACGAAGTGCAATCCGGGACTCCGCCTCCGACGTTTTCCCTGAATTTCGCTGCGCTTCATCCAGGCTACTCAACTGATTAGGTTGGGGTGAGGAGCTGTAGGTTTGAGGAGATAAGGAGGGTGAAGTCATTCCCGCGAAAGCAGGAATCCAGGAAGATTCACCTGAGGCTTGTGCTTGAGGTCCCTGGATGCCCGCCTGCGCGGGCATGACGGTATTGACTTCTTGCCCATTTGCGGAGGGTTCTTCTCTACTGGCTACTGACTACTGACGACTTTCTCAATGAACCGAAACCCCCGCCGGTGCACCGTCTCAATGTAGCGCGGGCGCTTGGCGTCATCCCCTAAGGCTTGCCGAATCTCCTGAATACACGACGCCAACGTAGCATCACTCACCACGGTCTCTGGCCACGCGGCGGCAAAGAGGTCGTCTTTCGTCACCAACTGCCCGGGATGTTGGACAAAGTGGCACAGTACGGCAAGGGCTTTGAAGGGGCCTTCAAGTGTAACGGCTCCAGCGGGATCTTTCAGGAGGAAGAAGAATGGATTCGTCAACCAGCCGTGACCACCTGTCCTAATGTCCCGAGCATGCGCGAGTTTCATATCGTCGACCAAACCCAAGGGCAAGGCCGTTCTGTTACTACCTGATACAAAAACTGGAGATCAGACCTTTCTACAGGTCACCTCTGGCACGCTGTGCCTCGATACCGCGACCGGTCAAAGCACCACTACAACTACAGGCATCTACCGCGGGGGGACAGGCAAATTCACTGGAGCAACGGGGACTTTCACCTTGCAAGCATCTGGCAGCTACCTCATGTTCGGATTCAAGAACGGAATCTTCGGCGGCTTCGGCCAATTCAGCGGAACCAGCGAAGCGACGGTGAACCTCCCGAATGGCAAAGGCAACTAACGCGGCAACCGTTGAGGATAGCTAACAACTTCCTCATTAAAACAAGCTTGGGCATGGGCAACTTGCCGCCCGTGCCCGGCGCTACACACTGGCGGCTTGGTCCGTCAGTGGCATCCGCAACTGTAATTGCGAGGAGCCGCAGGCGAGGAAGCAATCTTTGTTTGCAAAAGAGCTTGCTTCGCTCCGCTCGCAATGACCGCTCCTACTCGCTTTCTAAATACCCTCTAGCCTCCCATCATGCTGTACAGCAAGATCATCAAGACGAGCAATGTCACGAAGACATAGGTGTAATCCCGCTGGCGGGCAAAAGCAAAAACCGAGAACATCACTCGCGCCACTGGCGTAGCGAGCAGGAGCACGATACCCAACTGGATGATGCCGCGGCCACTTAAGGCTCTCGCATCTTGAAGAATGCCGCGCAAGCCTCGCAAATCCGGCGGCTCACCGCGAAATACCTGATAGTCGTGGACCTGCGTGCCGTGGCGCGTGAGGTAGAGGACAGCGCCCAACAAGACGACGCTGGACGCGAGGATCACACCGGCGCGCAACAGATTCCCTAAAATTTGGTCTATGCGTTCGTCAGTCCAGGATGATGGCGCCATGTCAGAGTTTTCCCGTAAAGCCGTGGATGATCATCTGCACCGCGAGTGCGATAATGACCACAGTAAAGACGATGCGTAACAAAGAGACGCGGGCAACCGTCAACAGACGCGCGCCCCAGGTCGCGCCGATGAGAACCCCCAACATGACCGGCATCGCCAGACCAGGATCAATGTACCCGCGATTGAGATAGATGCCGGCACTCGCCGCCGCCGTCACACCGATCATGAAGTTGCTCGTCGTCGTCGACACCTTGAACGGCAGCCGCATGATTTGGTCAAGCGCGAGGACTTTGAGCGCGCCTGAGCCGATACCAAGCAGACCAGAAAGAACGCCAGCGACGAACATCACCGCCCAGGCAAACGGCACGCGGCGCGGATGGTATGATTGCATGCCCTCGGCGGTTGGGTAAGTGCCGTTCATGCGCAAACGCGTCGCCAGTGGATCGGGCGGGCTAAGGTCAGTGGTCTCTTGGCGAGAGCGAGATGACAAATAGGCCGACCCGAGGAGTACGAAGCCAAAGATGATCGCGATCGACGCTCCTGAAACGACCAATGCCAAGTACGCACCCGCTAGCGCCCCCAAGGTGGTCGCCACTTCGAGGAACATGCCGATGCGAACGTTAGAATATCCTTCCTTCACGTAGGCGGCCGCTGCCCCTGAAGAAGTCGCAATGACCGACACTAACGCCGCACCAACGGCGTAATGAATATCCACTTTGAACAAGAGGGTGAGCATGGGCACGATGATGACTCCACCGCCTAGGCCGGTCAGCGCTCCCACCAAGCCCGCAGCCACTGCCCCAACCCAGAGCAAGAGGGTCAACTCAAGAATATTCATAGGTCAAATCCGCGAAGGGGTAGCTCAACCACCAGACGTCGCCGGGCAGTCCTGGATTCCGCTGCGCTCCATCCAGGCTACAGGGTATCACTGACACTTCGGAGAGTGACAGAGTACTAGCGGTATCCCATGACCAGGCTGCTATCTAACGCTTCAGAGCAGCTTCGGCAATACCTTGTCAGTCAGCAACATGAAGGTCTCGTGGCTGAGCGGCGCACCAATCAGGTAGTCGAGGTGGATCTCTTCATGCAGACGCGTAAGCTCATCCACTACTCGCTCCGGAGTGCCATGAATAATGACTGAATCGAGATAACGTTGCAGAGGATCGACAACGTTGAAGAGCTTCGGATCGACATAAGTCTTGAGTAGCCAGTTGGCCCCCTGCCGGGCGACTTCAGCTGCTTCTGCGTCAGTGTGAGCGATCGCCAATAAACGAGCTATGGGGATCTGTCGGCCTTCGATGGTATAGCCATGACGTTCTAGCTGTTGTCGATAGAACTCCCATTTTTCGCCGATTTCCGTATGGGCCGAGTGCGGGTCCATAAGGATCGAGTACCCAGAAGACGCAGCCCACTCAAGCGCATCTCGGGTCGAGGCCGCGGTCCACATCGGCGGGTGGGGTTGCTGGAGCAGCTTGGGTAACACTTCAATATCGTCAAACGAGAAAAACTGTCCGTTATAGGTCAACCGTTCGCTGGTCCAGGCTTGCAGGACAATATCGACCACTTCACGAAAACGGCTATAGCTCTCTTCACGGGGGACAGCGAAGGCTTTGAATTCCGTGGCATCGAATCCGCGTCCCGCGCCCCAGTTCACTCGCCCTTCTGACAAGATGTCGAGTAACGCGATTTCCTCAGCGAGCCGCAGTGGATGATAAAACGTTGCCAGGGTTACTCCGGCTCCGATGCGCAGGTGTTTGGTACGGGCGGCGGCATAGGTTCCCAAAACCGGGATCGAAGGGCACACGCTATACCCGCTGAAATGATGTTCGGTGAGCCAGACCGCATCGTAGCCCGTACGGTCCATGATTTCGATACGTTGGAGCGCTCGCTGGTAAACAGTTGGCAATGCCACCCGCCGTTCAGGCCAACTGAAGAACTGGAGAATACCGAATCTCACCCTCTACCCCTCTCATAATGGATCGCGGTCAACCGTCGGGCGCGTGACACGCGCCCGACGATCATTACGATCTTACCTTTTTCACCTTGCCTTTCCAGTCCGGTCGTGCGCATAGTGGGGGCAGGTAAAGTGTGCCCGGTCTAACGAGGAGTGACGTCGGGCGGGCTGTGTCCGCCGGCAGATGAAGGAGGTCCTATGCCACACCCGTATCTCCACCGTTGCTCTCGCTTCCCCCTCATCCTCCTACTCTGCGGCCTGCTCTGGTCTGCCCTGGGGCACGTCAGCTTCGCGGCCGATCTCACCGCCAGCAGTTCCTTTCCGAAGGTCAACTTTGACGACACCGACACCACCACGAACCCCGATTGGATAATCTTCGCCGACGGGGTTAGTTTTGATGTCATTGACGCTAAAAACGGTCCAACCCCGTTCCGCATCTTCCCCAATGCACCAAGCAATTCCATCGTAGTACGCAATACCGGCGCGGTGGGGTTGGGCACGTCAGCCCCCGCCCAGAAGCTACACCTGGTGACAGGCATCAACCCCGCGATCCGCTTGGAGCAGAACGCTTCGATGGGGTTCCCTGCTCGCACCTGGGACCTGATCGCTAATCAGATCAATTTCTTCCTCCGCGACGAGACGAACGGCCATGCCATCCCCTTCCTCATCCAGGCCGGCGCCCCCCACTTCGCACTGTTCGTGGCCGCTGATGGGCGCGTGGGGCTGGGCACCGGCTTCCCCCAAGGCAATCTGCATATCGTCGGTCAAGCTAATCAAGACCTCTTCAGTGGGATTGGCCCGGATCTGAATGCGGGCCCGGCCTTCAACTTCGGCTACTCGGGGTTTTCGTTTGGGCCGGGCAGCGGCTTCTTCAACGTGCGGGGTGCCACTTCCGGCGTCAATCCCTCGCTGCGCTTTGCCACCGTCAATCAACAGCGCATGATCATCACCAATAACGGCCGAGTCGGCATCGGCACGCTGGCGCCTGCGCAACCACTGCACGTCAGCGGCAACATTCGCACCGACGGGAGCTTCATTGCCGGCGGCACCACCCTCAATGTCCCCGACTATGTGTTTGCGCCCGACTACAAGCTCTTACCGCTCTCAGACCTCGCATCATATGTCGAGAAAGAGAAGCATCTGCCAGATATTCCCTCTGCGCAGGAGATTAAGACTCAGGGGGTGAACGTCAGTGAGTTACAGATGCAGTTACTCAAGAAGGTCGAAGAGCTGACCCTCTACGTGATAGCGCAAGAAAAAATCAACAAAGCTCAGGAACAGAAGATTCAGCAACTCACGGCACGGTTGACTACTATGGGACGGACGCGAAAGAAATGAGAGGCATTGCCGTAATGGTAGGGCGCGTTTCACGCGCCGGTTTGCTGGCGCGCAGTGCGCGCCCTACGATCCACCCTGCAAAGCTGTGACACTCCCACACCCCGCATACAAATTCGTAGGCCGGGACGAGGGCGGCGAATTCCGGTAACGATCCTAATTGGCAACCCCATAGTTGTCGCGACGGGCCAGGAAAGCCGCAACATCATTCGCCATCAGCAACAGGTCATGGGTCTTGCCCGAACGGTCTTTCACTTCGTCGCGCAGCAAGGCTTCGGGGCGAAAACCGAGTTCTTCGAAGACCGTACGCGCGCCAGTTTGGTCGAGCGTCATCCGTGCCACGACTTTCTCGATACCAAGAGCAAGGGCCACATTGAACGCTTCACGGGTGAGGACGCGGCCAAGCCCAATTTTGCGAGCCCGGGGCGCGACCATGACGCGCAACTCCGCCACGTGCCGTGACCAATCGAAGTCGTTACGATACAAACTGCTGTAGCCCAGAAGCCGCGTTTTCTCCTCGGCGAGAACGGTGTGCATCGTCCCTTCTTCGATATCACGTACCCACCGGTCGATCACAGACTGTTTAGTTATATCTCGCCGCAGGAACAAAAGATCATGATAAGGGAGCTGCTGGGCGAACTCGAGCAGGCGAGGGCCGTCCCTGGCTGTCATCAGCCGAAAGGTAATCGCCTTGTTTTTGATCTCCAGCGTCTTGGGAAAGCCTTCCACGGTATCCTCCTGTCTTTTTGTCACAATAAGTGCTTACAGTGAACGCTTAGAGAGCCAGGCGTCAAGCTGTGGCCATAGCCGATAGACGGCGTTGCCCCCGGCAACCAGGCTCACATGTCCTCCTTTGAGCACGATTTCGGCTTTGTCCTCGCTGCCCACCAAATCGATCAGATCCCGCGAGGCCGCGGCCGGCACGATATGGTCATGCTCCGCCGCGACATGAAGAAATGGCACCCGGATCTGGCCGAAGTCCACGCGCCGCCCGGCCAGTTCGAGTTTATTGCATACCAACTTGTTCTCGCGCAGGAATTCATTGACGAACTGGCGTGCGGTCTCGCCTGGAAAGGGAATCTGGTCAGCCGCCCAGCGTTCAAAACGCAAATGCGCTTTGACAAAAGCGTCGTCCCCGGCGTTGTCGAGGAGCTTGAGTTGACCGGCGGTCTTCTGAAACGGTCGCAGCATCTGTAAGGAGGCATCCATCAATTCAGCCGGAATATTCCCGAGCGTGCTGATTAACTGGTCAAGGTCGAAATGGGCCGGATCGGTCCAGGTTTTGTACAGCGGCATGCCGTCCGAGTTAATCGGGGTGGTGAAACACACTAGATTCTTGAGCGGTCCGTCAAGATGGAGCGCGGCATAGAGCGAGGCTAACATCCCCCCCATGCAGTAGCCGATCATCGACACGTCCGGTTCCCCGGCGTCCTCTCTTACCACGCTGACGCAGTCGGGAATAAAATCCAGGACATAGTCCTCGAGGCGTAGCGTACGGTGTTCCGCGCGTGGGACTCCCCAGTCGATCAGATAGACATCGAAGCCTTGCAAAAGCAGGAACTCGATGAAGCTTTGTCCCTTGGTTAAGTCCAAAATATAGGGGCGGCTGACCAGCGACATTACCAGCAGGATGGGAACCCGGTAAATCTCGTCACAGAGGGGGCGATAATGGAAGAGCTTCAGCGTCCCGTGTGCGTGGATGACGTCCTTGGGTGTCGTGCCGAGCTCGCCGGTCAGATCGTCGGGCAGGCTTAATCCTGGGATGTGACGCTGAATCGCGCGATCAACCGCCGCCCGCGCCTGCGCGGCGATTTCTTCCTTAGACGGCTGCCTCTCCTGTCTCATAGCCTAGTCCTTTTGCGGAGGCTTTTTCGTCCGCTTTGGACGGAGGGCTTGCGTTTCTCCTCCAGTCGCTAGCTCCCGCTCGATCAGCGTGCGGCGGAGTTGGCGGAGTTCGACCTGGAGCCCGGCGATCGCATCCTCGACCTTTCCCACCCGATCGCTGAGCGAGAGTACATCGGAACGGGACGGCAGGTTGAGATGGGCGAGGTACTTCGCCATCGACTCGGTGAACATGCGCTGGGCGTGCAGTGCTTCCTGTAAATACTTGCCCGTGCTTTTGGCGAAACGATCATCCCCGATCAACTGAGTGACGGCGTCACTCCATGATTTCTCTGACTTTTGGTACCATTCACGCCAGAGCCGGAATGGATCGAGATTACTGGTATTCTCGCTCTTACTCATATCAGATCTCCTCCTTGACGACTTTTCCTCTCTTTTCAGCGGCAACGAGGTAGCGACGGTTCGAACCGAGAACGATGAACTTGGCACCGAGCTCATGGGCACGAACTCGGGAAACCTACTCTTTATTGCAGTATTTATAAAATTCAAGACCCGGTGCGGAACTGCGGGGGTGAGAGAGGTCGAGGATTTGTTCTTTTCTAGCGCGCGACCTCGGAGCCGCGACCGTGTTTCTCCTGCCAGGAGGTCAATTATGAGCACCACATTGAAGAAGATCTTCCTTGCTGTTATCCCTCTGGCGGGCCTCTTGTTTATGGCACCCTCGGCTTTTGCCAAGAAGCACCATCACCGCCACCATCATTGTTGGAATGACAATGATCGCTCTTATTACGACCGTTCTGATTACGATCAAGGCTGGTACGGCAGAAACCGCTACTATGACGACCGCTATGATGACGATTATGACCGCCGTGTTCCGCGGTATCGTCAACGCTACGACAATTCCTACTACGGGGAAAATCCGTACCCTGGAGGAAATCCTTATTATGGAGGAGATCCGTACTCCTCTTCCCCCGCGACTTTACCTTGGTGGTCTGTCTTGATTCCTCGCTATTAATTTGCCGTCGGCTGACTTTTTTTAGTTCCGTAGGGGCGTATAGCTATACGCCCCTGCCCTACCAATCGAAGAGGCGCGCTGTCACTGCGCGCGCTCTTTTGCTATCCTTCCTCTCCGACCTGCTCATGAGTTCTCCTCTCTCAGCCCTCTTGTTCTCGAGCGGCCTACGCAGTAAGCGGCGAAAGCCTACAAAGATGATTCGATAAGCCTGAGGAATTGCTTGGTGGATGTCGGATTCTCCTGCCGTCGCTTGCTGTTCCTTCTTGGAGTACTGTCTCTCTTTTCGCCCGTTCCTTTCACCCAGGCAGAGACCCTTCCTCCCGAAGCGGTGGTGAAGCAATGGACGAAATTGTATGGGCGCGACACGATTGCGGCAGGGCGCCTAACGACGGATTCTTTTCGGGGCGGCACTTCCCCACAAGTCTGGGGAGAAAAGACCCAAACTTTTCTTAAAAGCTTTGGCTATCAACACTTGGGGGGGAAAATCCTGTCCGTACAAACCTCCACAGCGAAGGCGAGCATCGTCCTGCGCGCACTGATCGCTGCCGGCGACGGGGTATCTTGGAAACGAGAAACCTATACACTGAAGCGGGTCGGGAATCAGTGGTTGATCGATGCCCTAGATGTCAAAGAAGATGTCGAAGAAGACATTACCGACGAGCAGCGGTGAAAGGGGAAAGACATGGGAACAACGGTTGGCTTTGTTGGCCTTGGCAATATGGGGTTACCGATGGCCCGTAATCTCCTGAAGGCGGGCCATACACTGCACGTCTTCAACCGCTCTGCCGGACGTGCGCAAGAGCTACTGTCACAGGGAGCGCAATGGCAGTCTTCGCCTCGTGCCCTCGCCGGACAAACAGAGATTGTCCTCAGTATGCTAGCCGACGATGCCACGCTGGAAACTATCGCTCTCGGAGAAGAGGGCATTCTCTCGGGACTGGCAAAAGAGGGTATTCATGTCGATATGAGCACGGTATCGCCAGAGCTCACCAAGAAGCTGGCCCAACGGTATAGAGAGCGGAACGCGCACTTCGTTGCCGCGCCGGTTTTTGGTCGACCCGAGGCAGCGGCCGCCGCCAAGCTGTGGATCTGTCCGGCTGGTCCACCCGCGCAGATCGAACGTTGCCGGCCACTGTTCGAGGCGATGGGACAGGGGGTGATTATCGTCGGCGCGGAACCACATCTGGCCAGTGCACTCAAACTGGTGGGCAATTTCTTCGTCATCTCGGCTATCGAAACCCTCAGCGAAGCCTTCACCTTGGCGGAAAAGGCGGGCGTCAAAGTCGAAACCGTGCTGGAGGTGGTGAAGGCGTTATTGCCGGTTCCGCTGTTTCAGGGATACGGCACTCGCATGGCTCACAACGAGTTTTCTCCACCGGGGTTTGCCTTGCGGTTAGGACTGAAGGATGTCGGCTTAATGCGCAAGCTCGCCGATCAGGTGACTGCGCCGCTCCCTCTGGCTGACCTTGCGCATCAACATCTCAATGCCGCTCTTGCCAAAGGACGGGGAGAGTTAGACTGGGGTGCCTTGATCACGGTAGTGCGAGAACTTGCCGGTCTCACGCCGGGAGCCCCCTAGATCTTCTCATCGTGCTCCCATAAAGGAGAGACATGGGCAAGAAAGTTGCGACGCGGAAAGGGCCGCTCCTCGGGGCGCATATGTCTATCGCCGGCGGAGTGGATAAGGCGCTCTTGCTGGGCAAAGAGGTCGGCTGCGACACGATTCAGATTTTCACCAAGTCTTCTCGCCAGTGGGTGAGTAAACCGCTCAGCGACGAAGAAATTGCCCGCTTTCACCAGGCGAAAGACACGACCGGTCTGACCACCATCGTGGCCCACGATTCATACTTGTACAATTTTGCCGCACCCAACGAGGAATTGCGTAAAAAGTCGGTCGCCGGTCTGATCGACGAGATGCAGCGCTGTGAAGTCTTGGGCGTGCAGTATCTCATTGCTCACCCTGGTGCTCATGTGGGCACTGGCGAAGCCACAGGAATCAAGACGATTGCCCAGTCGATCGACGAGATGCACAAGGCTTGTCCGCAATACGCGACCAAGTTGGCTATTGAGATCACCGCAGGCCAGGGGTCGAATCTGGGCTACCAATTTCAGCAGGTTCGGCAAATCATTGACGCAACCAAAGCGCCGGAGCGGCTGCGCGTGTGTTTCGATACCGAGCACGCCTTCGCTGCCGGCTATGATCTACGCACCGAAGAAGGCTACGAGCGGACCTTCGCTGAGTTTGACGAGACGATTGGACTCGATCTTCTCGTTGCCTTTCACCTCAATGATGCGAAAAAAGATCTTGGGTGCCGGGTCGATCGGCATGAACACATTGGCAAAGGGTTCCTCGGGCTCGACGCTTTCCGCTTGTTACTCAATGATAAGCGCTTCTGGGGATTACCGATGTGTGTCGAAACGCCCAAGAGCGAGGACTGCCACGAGGATCGCGAGAATCTTGCCACCTTGCGCAGTCTCCTCGCTTCATGAACACTGTGGGCACCTCCCGGTCATGATCGGAGTTAGACGCAAGCAGCAGTTTGCCCTCCACCTCGTTGCGATCCTTGGCGGCCTCTGCCTCCTTGGCCTGCTGGTGTGGAATGTTGGGGTCGGTGAGGTTACTCATCACTTACGCCAGATTGGCTGGCTGGCGCCATTGATTCTGTTGCCAACGGTCGCTGTCGCGCTGTGCGACGCGAAGGGCTGGGCGTGCGCGCTTCCCTCTCCGGTCGTGATTCCCCCGATCCCGTTATGGCGTTTAGCGCTTGCACGTCTTGCTGGTGAAGCGATTAACAACCTCACCCCCACCGCCAATCTCGGCGGCGAACCGATCAAGGTGTACCTGTTGCGCGCGTACGGCCTGACGACTGAGGCCGGTACGGCCTCGGTGGTGGTCGCCAAGACCGCACTCACCGTCTCACAGATAATTTTTATCTTGCTGGGAATCCCGTTTTTCCTCTATCGCTTGGGCTGGGTGCGACAGGGATGGTGGGTGTTAGGCCCGTTATTGGTGTTGGCCTACGGCTTCGCCATGCTCCTGATTCACTGGCAACGTCGCGGACTGATGGGGATGGCGGTCCGCTTGCTCCGGCGCCTGTTTCCTCGCTGGCACCGCCTGGTGCGCTGGGAAGAGCAGGCGCAGCGCATCGACGCTCATCTACTGAGTTTTTATGACGGAACGCCGCGCAGTTTCATTGCCGCGACCGCTTACCATTTCGGCGGGTGGGTCTTGGGGGCGGCAGAAGTCCTGTTTTTCTTTTACCTGATGGGCATCACAGTCTCCCCGCTCGACGCGTTCATCATTGAGACGATGCTGCAACCGCTCACGGTCGCCGCGCTGATCATCCCCGGGGCGCTCGGCGTGCAAGATGCCGGCGGGGTGTATCTCTGCCGCTTGCTGGGGCTGGATGACGGTACAGGCTTAACCTTGATGGCCCTCAAGCGGTTTCGCGAAGCAACCTGCAATTTGATCGGGCTCACCGTGCTCGCCCACATGCGCGGCACCCTGCTGCCGCGCAAGGTTCACTCCTTGTAGATCAGCAGCATGAAGCCAATAAAGATGATGAGCCCCGACCACAGATACGCGGGGAGTTTTCCCTTTGCCAACCGCGAGTCGTCAAGCACTTTGGCGATCATCGCGATAATGCCCGCGGAGGCCATGATTGCATGATGGCGATAGATCTTATCTGCCGATGGTCCCTCCCCGTGACGATGCAGGAATAACATGACGGCGGCAGCGATCGCCAAGGCCGGAAAGATCAATCCCCAGATCGGATTGGTGAGGGTCCCGCGACACCGCAGCCATTCGATCACCCCAATACCAAGAACGATGAAGGTGAAGAGGGTGTGTTGCAAGACCTGCGGGTCAGAGAGGCTTTCCCAGAGCGAGAGCGGCCCCCATGGCCAGGATTCGGGATCGTGTCGAACAAAGAGAAATAGCCCTAACAAGAAGAACAGTCCCGGCCACCCGTAGCGAGCCCAGGAGAACTGTCGATTTTCCGAGGCTGCTACCAAGGCAAGTCCACCAGCTAAAAGAACAAACACTCCGGCGATGTGATGATTGAGTTCAGAGTAGGCTTGATCTTCAGCCGGCGGGAGAATCGGAGGCCGATGATGATGGTGTCCCTTCATATGGCTCTCGGGCGGGGTTAACCCTACCGGCTGACGTTGGTGCCCACTTGAGGGGCCCTCTTCAGCACCGTCGGCACTCATCTCATGGTGATGCTGGTGCTGGCCATCCGGGGTATCCGCCGCCCCTTGCTCGATCATTTTGTCGATGGCACGAGGTGAGGCGTCACGGTCAGTATGGTCCATACTACCACTCCCCTCCATCGTAGCCCCATGATCATGATGGTCGTGCTGATCAGCGGCCTCTTGCGCTTGCACTGGGAGGGAAAAGCGATAATCTCGCACAACAAAAAGCGCAAACACGACCATAGCAAGAAAAACAAATCTGCCTTTGTTCATATTTCTTTTCTTTCCCATACCTGCCGAACTCGTCCAAGCCGTCCGGCACGGAACAACAGCCACGCCAGAGAGAGCCAAAAGACCTGTGCGCCGATCGCCGCGCCCCAGAGAAACCACAGTAACTTCCCGGTAATCGCACTCACGACAACCAGAAGAGAAAAGTCACGGGTAGTCAGGCTGGCAAGCAGCTTTCTGATCAGTCTATCCTCCCAGCCGCCTCGTCGTTCTCCCGCCTCTTCAGTTTTTTCCGCCAGGGTCACCAAGGGAAAAGCAAGAAAGCCTCCGACCGCGAGGATGCCGGCCAGGGCGAGAGCATGATGGGATACGCCGTCACGCCAGACGGCAACACCAATGCCGAGGAAAATGGCGATGTGAACGACGGTATCGCAGACAATATCGAGCCAGTCGCCGAGGGGTGACTCCATAAACTTGACCCGCGCGACTTCTCCATCGCAGCAATCCAAGACCACGGAGAATTGCAGGAGCAGCGCCCCGCACAGCGGCCCCCAATACCCGCCGGGGAAAAAACACAACGCACCACACACCCCAACCATGCACGAAAGTACCGTGATTTGATTAGGCGTGAGCGGCGTCCGTAGCAACCAGCGCGAAATCGGTCGTGAAAGTTTTCGGTTAAAATACGTGTCGACATTGCCGTCGCGAGGATTCTCAAGAGACAATAACAACTCGTGCTCGACCACGGGGGGGCGAGAAGCAGGTGTCACGTGACGCAGAAAAAACTGCTGGCTCAGGGAGGGTCGATGCAAAGTGCTATCCGTCAGCGCAGCAGTCTCGGACCATCGCACCCCACCCATCAGCTCGGTAAGCAGTTGCGGGATCTGCACGGTCGATACGAGCGCCAGCGACGGAGTACCTGCAGAGTCTAGTAATAGCCCGGACTGCCTGAGAGGGAGTAGGTGCGAAAACTCTTGGACCAGGGGGTGATGAAAGATTGTGTCGGTAGAAAAAACCACCCATGGCTTTGCCTGATCTCCACTGATCTTCTCTAATGAGGGAATAATTTTATCGGTGCTGGATAGCCAAATGATCCGACTGGTCACCCGGTGATCATCGTGCAAGTCGCGCCGTAGTTCGTCCGGCCGGCGATCGGAACAAATGTAACAAGAGGTTGCTCCTGCCTTTTGTGCAGTCAGAACGGCTCGTTTCAGGAGAGAAAGGCCACCGAGCCGGGTAAGCGGCGATACCCCTCTACCACCAGGCACCACAATAACGGCTGCGGCTATCATGAAGTAACAGCACTATATCGGACGGCGTTCCTCTGTTCAAGGGAAATGCCGCGTAGTGGCACAGTTCCGTCGTTAGAGGGGCGTAGCGTGCTACGCCCCTACGGAAATTTTTGATGAAAAAGGGACCGGCAGTGTATGGACTGCACCACTACCGAAACGCTCGGCGCCTTTCTTTCTCTGTATGTGCATGTATAATATTGTTTTTTGGTGAACTTCTGCTCTTCCCTCCCCGAAATGAGGGAGACCGAGCAGAACGGCCTGTTGTCAAACAGATTGAGAAGGAGAAGGGAATGCGGACGTTGTTCTTAAACCCACCCGCGTATGAGAACTTTGATGGCGGAGCAGGTTCTCGTTATCAAGCAACGCGGGAGGTGTGGTCATTTTGGTACCCTACCTGGCTGTGCTACCCCGCCGGGATGGTGAAAGACAGCCGAGTCCTTGATGCCCCCCCGGAAAAATTGAACCAAGCGCAGACGGTGGCGATTGCCAAAGAGTATGACTTCGTCGTTCTGCATACGAGTACACCGTCGTTCAAGATGGACGTGCGTACGGCAGAAATGATTAAGTCAGAGAATCCGCACTGCGTCATTGCCTTCGTCGGTGGCCATGCTACGGCGGTCCCAGAACATACGCTGAAGGCTTCTGAAGCCGTCGATATCGCTGCGTGCAAGGAGTTTGATTTCTCGATGAAGGAGGTCGCCGAGGGATGGGACTGGAGTAAGATCCTCGGTATCAGCTACCGCAAGGATGGCAAGATCTATCACAATCTCGATCGCGCGCCACTGACGAGCGAGGAATTGGACAGCCTACCCTTTGTGACGCAGATCTACGACCGGGATCTCGATTTTCGTAAATACAACAGCCCGTATTGTCAGTATCCCTACGTCTCGTTGTACACTGGCCGTGGCTGTCCAGCGCGCTGTACCTTCTGCTTATGGCCCCAGGTCACAACTGGTCACTCCTACCGCACCCGCTCAGCCGATAGCGTCATCGAAGAAGTCAAAGAAATGAGACATCTCTTTCCGGGAATGAAAGAAGTGTTCTTCGATGATGATACGTTTACGGCCGACCCCAAACGCGCCCGTGAGATCGCTCAAAAACTTAAACCTCTGGGCTTGTGCTGGTCAACTAACTCGCGGGCGAATGTTGATTATGAAACGCTCAAGGTCATGAAGGACGGCGGGCTTCGGCTCTTCGTGATTGGCTATGAGTCTGGTAATGCCCAAATCCTCAAAAACATCAAGAAGGGTGTCGCACTGGAAACCGCGCGTCGCTTTACCAAAGACTGCCACAAGCTTGGCATCTTGATTCACGGAACGTTCATTTTGGGATTGCCGGGCGAAACGCGCGAGACGATCCAGGAGACTATGCGATTCGCCAAGGAAATGAGCCCGGAGACTATTCAAGTGTCGCTCGCGTCACCTTATCCAGGCACCGCCTTTTATGATTACGCGATTGAGCACGGGTACATTAAGCCAGAAGACATGGTAGACGAAACCGGCTATCAGAAATGCGTGATCAATTACCCGAACTTGTCTGGCGAAGAAATCTTCGCTGCGGTGGAGAAATTCTATACGTCTTATTATCTGCGGCCGCGGTACATCTTCAAATCATTGAAAAAGATGGCGCGTGATCCGGACGAACGCAAGCGCATGTGGCAGGAAGGCAAAGACTTCTTTCGTACCATGCGCAAACGTCGGGCGATGGCAGCCAAGCCCCAGGTCGCCTCATCACCAGCGGCGTAAGGTTAGCGGAAAGAGGACGCATCACACGCAGAGGCACGGCAAGCCGTGCCCTTATTTTCTTCGACACATCCTCATGATCTCGGTTAGCTTCTTTGTCTTCTCGTTCCTTCTTCCGATCGCCGCTGGCTATTATCTTTTTACGTTGTATGCGGCATGGAGGTTTTTTCAGCAAGACACTTCAAACGCCGGCGCACTCTCACCTGTCTCAATTTTCAAGCCCCTGAAAGGGGCCGCCCCTGATCTGTACGACAACCTCGCAAGTTTCTGCCGTCTCGACTACCCTTGTTTCCAGCTTCTCTGCGGCGTCCGTGATCCGCATGATCCGGCCATCGCCGTGATTGAACGTCTCTGCCGAGATTTTCCCGCCCACGATATCTCTCTTGTGACTAACCCAGAAATTGTCGGTAGCAATTACAAGGTCAACACCTTGCATCATCTGGTGGGCAAAGCCACATACGATATTTTTGTCGTCAGTGATGGAGACGTACGAGTCGAGCCCGACTACTTACAGAAAGTGATTTCGCCTCTGAGTGACCCCAGGGTTGGCCTTGTTACCTGTCCTTATCGTGGCGATACAACTAGTCCCTTCCCTGCTTTACTTGAATCTCTGATTATTAATACCTCTTTTATTCCTCAAGTGCTGGTCTCCAGCCAAGTTGAGGAAACAACTTACGCTTTTGGCGCTACGATCGCCGTCAAACGCCAGTGCCTTAACCAGATCGGCGGGTTTGCCGCGATCGCTGATTATCTCGCCGATGATTATTATCTCGGCTACCTGATAACCCGAGCTGGATACCGTGCGCGGATCGTGCCGCACGTGGTCTCAACCAGTCCAGGTATCACGACAATGAAAGACCTTTTTTACCACCAATTGCGGTGGGCGCGCACGCAACACAACTGCCGGCCGGCCGGTCATTTTGGTACCCTGGTGACCTATGGCACCGTGTGGGCGGTACTGGGATTGTTACTGTTTAGATCATCACCCTTGATACAGGTCCTGTCATTGACAACGTTGGGCATACGTCTTTTGTCGGCTGGGATCGTCGGAGGATTCAGGCTCAAGGCTGCGCTCACGCTCAAAGCCCTTTGGCTCGTTCCGCTCGCCGACCTCTTCTCGTTTATCGTTTGGTGCACGAGTCTGGGAGGAAACACGGTCCGGTGGCGGGAGCATACATTCCGTATCCAACGCGATGGCAGGATGGTTCAGGTCGCTGAGACCTCTCCTCTCGCTCTGCAAAGTCAGCGTTCTCCTCTCCGATGAAACACATAGTGAAGCGACTTGTGCAATGGTGAAAGACTTCGCACTCTGCTACTGCTTTTCACGCCGGCGGCGAGATTTCACCGCATGAGAAATACTATGGCGAAAAGGCCGCGTCCCTCTCCCCCGATCTCAGGAGGAGAACTGCCCAGTGAAACCACCGTCCAGACTCGCGAAGATCGTCTTGCGGTCTCTCTACCGCTGCGGCTGATGAGGCTTCCCTCCAATACGGCCGACGAAGTTATCCCGGGCATTCTGATTAATCTCAGCGCCTCAGGCTTACAGATTCTCACCGATGAACGTTTCTCTCTTCTCCTTCCCCCTACCAAAGGGGCACGGTTTGAAATTGAGTTTTTCTTTGATCAAGTAGAGATTCGCCAAGTCGTTATTACGATTGCGCGGAGGGAAAAACGTGGGCCTTATCAGCTCATCTTAGGCTGTAAGTTCGTTCGTCTTCCGACGCCGGCGCGGCTCGCTCTTCGCGCTGCCATTGCTGCCCGTCTCGGGACTTCTCGTTAGTAGCAGTATTGCTCGTGAGAAGGCCTCCTTTCTTTTTCAGACAACAAATCGCGGTAGCTGATCAGAACGATACCTAAATCTGTCACCGCCGCTCGTACTGCTGAACTCGTTAACGCGGCAAGCTCGTGATCACGTCGATACGTAGGGGTCCACCGCTCCACCTCTGAACACGGCAAAAAGGCGGGGTGGCAGTACAGTTCCGTGACCCCGGCTGGCAGCTGCGGTAAAAGCCTGAGAAGGTAGGGTTCGTCGATGTTTCCACTCTGGTGGAAACCAAAGAGTGTGTCAGGAAAAGCCAGACGACGGGCACGCAGGCGCTTTTTCGCTCTCCACGAAAGACAGGTAAAGACGGCTGATTCCCAGCGTTTGCGCAGACCTTGCCGCGCATCGAGGGCAAGGCTGAGAGCAAGACTCTCTTGGGGCACCCGCAGAGCCAGAATGCCATACTCCGGCATCAAAGCGAGCAGGATATCCTGCACGACAGGATGCATGTGAATGTTCAGATGCCCGTCAATCTGCGCTGGCACCAGCCCGGCGGACAGAAATCGTTCGATTTGCGCGCGGCACTCGTCACGTACCTCGACACGGGCTTGCGGTGAAAAAAAATAGCGCAGGCCAGCAAGCGTAGGATTATCAGGGAAATTGCCGGCGTAGTCAGTGATGCTCGGTAAAGAATGTGACGGCAGTACGGAGCGCCCCTGCACTAAGGTAAGATGGAGCCCAACACTCAAGCTCGGCGTTGCCTTCGCCAGCGCGACCGCGTCTTCCCAGGCGGTACCGGTGACCATGAGACTCGTGTTGGTCAGGATGCCGTGCCGGTGCGCATGTAAGATGCCGGCATTAACCTGTGAGGACATGCCGAAATCATCACCATTCACGATCAAGCGCCGAGTAAGGGGAACACTCATGGTCATAGGCAGAGTCCGCTATATCCGCGGCATGCTCATTGAGCAGAAAGTTTTTCAGGCACGAGTAGCATTTTTGCGCAACCGCAAAAGGAAGGCGATAACACCAATGAGTCCCAAGATCACGAACCATCCTCGGGTATACGGCCAATTCTGTGCCCAGCCGCGCGCAGTGACTCCTGCGTACACCTCTAAGAGCACTACCCCCGCAAACCAGCCGCAACACGACTCATATTCTTTCCGCCACGCTAATCCCCAGCCGAAAGGACGTGTCGTGCGGACCGCCGTCCCCAGGTTATCTAGCGCCGGCAGAAACCGCGGAACCTCTTGCTGGCGGTACTCTTTATAATCCTCGCCAAAGCGGCGACGCATCCTTTTTTCTTCCATTGCCGTGATGACATGATAGAGGTAGGCAAAAGGGAGAAGCAGCAATGGATAAGCCCAAGGGTTATTGAAGATCACGACCAAGCCCAGCAGGATCAGGAAATTCCCTGCATACAGCGGATGTCGCATGAGGACGTAGGGGCCGCGATCACGTACGCCCCACTTCCCCACCGTCGCATTACTTCCCCAGGCCCACAGACGCAACCACTGACCGAGCAGACAGATGCCAACGCCAAGTCCGTCCGTCAAGGTATCGAGTAAGGCACTGCCCCAAGGTGCTACCGGACGCAGCGTAACAACCACAGCCAGGCAGAGGGGAATGGGAAGATAACGACGGTAGCGGCGCAGCCAAACTCCCAATGGGGACGCATCAGGGGGGGGAGACCCTACGCTGGGCGTAACGGAAGGTGAGATAACGTTCCCCTCTATGACCGCAGCTTTCCCCGCGCCTTCAGCCACAACACTCCCCCATAGAGAATCAATACGACAAACAGTAACAACACCAGCGCTTGGATACCGGCTTTTCGTGTGATGTAACCGTAGTGTTCCCAGCGTTCCCAGATGAGTAAGAAGAGCGTCATTGCCATAGCGGTACACACAGCGCCATATTCTTTCCGCATGACCCGCTTCCAGTCGAAGCCGCAACTGGCAAGGGACTGAAACAACCCGGTGAGGGTCGGGATGAAGCGACGGCGTACGGCACGGCAGTAGTCTACATACTCCTGTCCAAACTTCTGCGCGAGAAAGTCCTCTTCAGCCAGCACGATAGTGTAATACATGCCGAGAAACCCCGGCAACAGGAGTAGATACCACCAAAGACTATTGGCGATCAGGACAAACCCACAAACGATAAGCAGGTTGCCAAGATAAAGAGGATTCCGCGAATGGGCAAAAAAACCGGTGCGGATGAGCTGATGCGCCATAATTCTCTTCTGCCGACCGCCCCGACGGATATTCTCTACACAGCCGATGGCAAGTACTCGACACCCTAGGCCTAGGGATATGATAATAATGCCGATGACATTCATCCACCGATCGACACGTTCACTGCCAAAGAGGAACCCTGGGTCTGTCGTCAAGGTAAAGAGACAGAAGGTCAATGGAAAAAGATAATTGCGATGACCAAACAAGAAGTGACCGACTTTGATGAGAGCGGCATGAGCCGGGGTCTTCGGTTCTTTCGGCAAAGTCGAAGGAGCCGAGACCGCAAAGGGACTGTTTGGTATCATAAAGGCTGGGCCTCCAGGTAGTGCACGATACTCTTCGTTTTCTTTTATCACCCGAAGGCTGTGTACTGTTGACCATGAACACTGCCGTCTTATCTCTCTCCCTCCGTGTCGTCTAGTGGGGGAGCAAGTGGATGAGCACTACCCGCGCGTCTGCGTTCGGTCCGCCGGAGTCAGCACTATCGAGGACGAGCTGAGCGTTGACCAGACTGGGCAGCTTTCGCCAGTGGGCGAAACGGAGGAGATAATACCCGGGTTCGCAGCGTGAGAAATCTGGCTGCCCGGCACATGAGGCTAAGGGTACGTGTCGATTGAGATAAAAGTAAATCTGTCCGAACTCGTCAAACTCAGATGAGTAGCGCTCCGGTGTGTAGAAACGGAGGCTGTCATTTTGCGGGACAGTGCGTTGTATCGCGGCGGCAAAGCCGGTGAGCGATTTAAACTCCTTGGCATACGCCCGAGTGAAGGGATAGACACCCAAGGTAGACACTAAGAGGACGCTGAGTAAAGCCGAGAGTGCGGTTCGCCAGTGGCCAGCGGTGGCAGTATACGCCAGCCAGATTCCTCCCGCACAAAGCAGAAAAAAGACCGTAGCGCCGTAGAGTGGCTGTTCGGCAAAGAAGCGAAGATACAAGGCGGCGCTGCTCCATTTATTTTGCCCGAGGAGATGATCGAGCCAGGGTGTCTCTATAGTCAGCCAGCCAGAAGCCGCAAGCAATGCGCCACCGAGGACCAATACACTCACCCCAATCGCTAAGAGACGAAGACTCACACGAAGAGATGGAGAGAGCAACCGAGGGTGCGTTTGTGTTCCTGGCCACCCCCACTCGGCCACGAACAAGGCCATAGCTGGATAAGCAGGCAATAAATAGACATTTCGTTTGCCGGCAGAAATCGAAAAAAAGCTCAACACCACAAACCACCAAATAAGGGGAAAGACCCCTTTTTCCCGCACTGGCGCGCGGCGCGAGAACTTCCACAGGCCAACGCAGAAGAGCACACTCCAGGGAAAACCATCAAGCAAGAAGGGAAACAGGAAAAACGCGGCTGAAGGAATCCGCTTTCCTGACCCTGCGGCGAAGCGGACGAGATTTTCTTGGAGGACTTGCTTGTGGACAAATGCCCAGCCTTGCTGCAGGAACGCCAGGAGATACCAGCCCGCAGGCAAGCCGAGCGCGAGCAAAACACCGGGGAGGGAAAATAAATCGCGCAACCGTGAGAGCTGACCCTGGACCGCGAGGTATGCCACGATCACCAGTCCGGGGAGAATATAGCCGATAGGTCCTTTGCTTAGGGCCGCCCCCGCTAACGAAAGATAAAAGACGAAACTTCTCCAATCCCGCCACCGTTCATTCTCATACATGGACGAGAAACTGGTGAGTGCGGCGAGAACAAAAAATGAGAGGGCCGGATCAACCCACCCTTCGCGGGCCATCTCGACAACCGCTGGGGTAGTCAATAGCAGAAGTCCGGCCAGCACCCCAACCTCACGCCCAGACAAGCGACAGCCGAGCAAGCAAGTGAGCGCAACGCTGAGGGCGGAAAACAGAGCGTTAGGAAACCGTACACTCCATTCTGAAACACCGCCGGTGAGTCTGGCGACCGTGACTCCGGCCCAATGAAAGAGCGGCGGCTTCGATGGAATGGTTTCGCCATTGCGGAGCGGAAGAATCCAGTTGCCGGTACGGGCGATCTCCTGTATCACCAACGCTTCTCGCCCTTCCATGGTGCGACAGATCGGCCCTTCGCCGAGTCGCCAGGAAAAAGCGGTGAACGCAAGCAGAAAGAGCAGCGCGGAGAGTGTCAGCGGAGAGAGACGATTGAGCAAGGCCAGCAGAAGCGAAGACATGAAATTGTTCGGGCACTTCCTTGTTTATTGACACGGCAAGAGAGGGCATGATACACATTTTTGCAGAAAAATAAACATCATCATGAGACATAAAATTTTGAGGAATTAGATGCTTTATGCGGACCACCGTGGAGATTGATGACCGGCTCCTCCAAGAAGCGATGGTAGCAACGGGTACGAAAAAAAAGCGCCAACTCATTGAATTGGCACTCCGAGAGGTGATTCGTCAACAGCGGATTGACCGACTTATCCGTCGCTTGGGAACAACTCCCCTGACGATTACGGCAACGGATCTCCGGCGGATGCGAGCCGATGATTGAGGGCCTCTTCCTTATCGATACCTCGACATGGATCTGGGCTCTGCGCCTGGATGGTGTAGTTGCGATTCGGACTCGCATAGGAGAGATCTTGGCAGAGAGAAAGGGCGCAACGACCCCGATGATCTCGTTAGAGTTACTGGGTGGGACTCGAGATGAGAAGAATTATAGAGAGCTATCCGAAGAACTCTCCGCACTCCACCAGTTGCCAATAACAGAGGCGGTATGGAGTAGCAGTGCGCGGGCGGCCTTCGACCTTAGACGGCGTGGGGTCGCCGCTCCAGCAACAGATATCTTGATTGCAACAGTGGCACAGAGCAACGGTGTGACCCTCATCCATGCGGATCGACACTTCGACCTTATAGCGGCACAGACTGATCTCGCAATTGAGAGTTGGGTCGCAGCCGTCCCGGCATCAAAGAAAAGAAAAAGGGAGGACGGTAGCAAAGCGGTTCTGAGATAAACTGCGACGAGGCGAAAGCGTTATTGGAAGAGTTAGGACCAGGAAGACAGCAAAAAGCAGAATATGAGAAGAGTATAAGGAGCAAACCTAAACGGGAAGCGATGGAGTAGCGCCGTCGCCTGTCGTATGAAATTATCTTCGAGCCTGACGCTATCGACCACCTTCGTTCTCGGCGAGAGACCGAGCTACCGTGCTCGACGAAGCGGAAGGACAGCTCACCTATGAACCGCATGTCGAAACCCGGCGTCGTAAGCGCTTACGTTCTAATCCCCTTGCTCCATGGGAACTACGCATAGGAAACTTGCGTGTGTTCTACGACGTCTACGAAAAACCAGCCGAAGTGCGGATCGTTGCGGTTGGACGCAAGCGAGGAAACAAATTGTTCATTGCTGGTCAGGAGATCCCACTATGAAACAAGTGGCACTTGAGAAAACAGATTTGACGGTCCAACAACTTGTCAGGATGGCGGAAATGGAACCGGTTCTGTTGACCCGTGCAGGAGTCCCGGTGGTCGGGGTCGTCAGAATGAAAGAAGCCGATCGAGAAGCATGGTCGCTGGGAAGCAACCCTGAGTTCATTGCCCTGATCGAGCGTTCCCGTGCGCGTGGTCGCCGGGAGGGCGGCGTTTCTCTCGTCGAGGTGCGTCGGCAGTTCACTAGTTCCCGGAAAACTGCGCGAACAACCAAACGACCCGCATAATCGTCAACGAATTCCTAGTAGCGATTGACGCTCCCCTCCCTCACTGTCGCGGCTCAGATATACTTCGGTCAAGCGCCAAGATGCGAGGCAATACCTCGCGCTCGGCATGTTCGAGATCGGCAGGAAAGTCAATCTCAGTCCAAGGCAGATCATCAACCCGCTCAAAACCGACGACACGCTGTGCGAGAAACATAGGGAACGCTTCCTCGTGTTCGATGGTATCTCGACCTTGCCTGACCAGGTCGTCAAGAATCGAGCGTAAGAGAGGGGCATCATGACGAGAGATTTTGAGAAATCCTACCGATTCGCCCGTCACCTCAAAATCGCCAGAGCCGCCCCGAACAATGTTGAGGACGCGGCCATTGCGGGTCAGGAGCATTTGTTCTTCGCCGGTGTTGACCGCACTGCCGTCCAACAAGAAACAATTGGCATGTGCAGAGCGCACCAGGCGGTCGATTAACGCGACTGGAAAGAGCACATCCGCATCCATGATGAGAATATCATCGTCGAATTCTGCGCGGGCACTCCACAGGGAAAGAATCGCGCCTTTGTCATATTGAGGATTGAAGGCGTATCGAACTCGCACGCCACCGCAGGCAGAATCAATGTGCTGTTTGATCATCTCACCCCGATACCCGACCACTACCACGGCCTCTTGGACTCCCGCCGCTCCCAGAGCCTCAAGCGTCCGCTGCAAAAGCGTCCTTCCCTGAATCGTAATCAGGCATTTGGGACGTTGGTCCGTCACTTCTTTAAACCGTTTGCCGACGCCAGCCGCAAGAATGATGGCTTTCATTTAAGCTCACGCTCTTTGTACGAGTGCCACAGAATGTTTACCTGTCATTCTGAGCGAAGTGAAGAATCTCGCTATAAGATCGACAAGCAAAAAGAGATTCTTCACTGCAGAGCAAAACCTTAAACGCCCCTACTTACGTAGCACATCAGCCAACGCTTCCAGGAACCGTCGGAAATCATCTAGCGTAAGATGCCCCATGTTGGCGACGCGGAAAATGCCGGTTTGCAGTTTCCCTTGCCCCTCATAAATCACAAAGCCATGGGCTTTGAGTCCGTCGTGAATGGGCTGATAAGTCATTCCCTCCGGCAAGAGTAACGAGGTTAATGAGTTTGCCTGATACTCGCGAGGAAGAAGGCATTGCAGACCAAGCCGCAGAAATCCTTCGCGCAGCAGTCGTGATGCGGCCTGATATCTTCGCACCCGTTTCGCAACCGTTTCTTCGAGCAACTCATCCAGAGCAGCATCAAGGGCATACCAGGTTTGCACCGATGGCGTAAAGGGGATGCTGCGTTTTTCTTGCGCCTCCCAGTGTAACGGCAGATGCAGATAGAGCGAACGCCGGGGATACGGTTGCATTGCCGCCATCGCCTCGTTGCGCACCAGCACGAAGGCAACACCGGGGAGCCCTTGAATGCACTTGTTCGCTGTGCAAGCGCACAGATCGACCCCATCACGCGCGATATCGAGACTCTCACCCGCAAGCGCGCTCACCGCGTCTAACAACAGCCAGCGCCCCATTCGGCGGGTAATCGTGCCAATCTCGGCGACAGGATTGAGCAGGCCCGTGGTCGTCTCGTGATGCACCAAGGCTACAGCACTAATGGCAGGATCTGCCTTAAGCATTGCTTCAACTTGTCCGAGATCCGGCCGCTCGGTCCAGCCATAACGAAGCTCGACGGCAGGAATACGATGCGCCTCAGCCATGCGCAGCATGCGCTCTCCGTAGACGCCATTGTTGATCACTAGTAGTTTTTTTCCCTCTGGAAGAGCGGAGGATATCATCGCTTCGACTGCGAGGGTTCCCGAACCACTCACCGGCACTGCGGTATAGTCACGCGGGGCAAAGGCGTGCAGCAGTTTGGTGCGGATGGCAATGAGAAGTTCGGAGAACTCCTCTTCACGATGACATAAATCTCCGCGTAGGAGCGCTTGTTGTACGCGAGGCGAAACATTGACCGGGCCGGGGTTGAGGAGGATGTATTGGCGCATAGACTGCTCTTAGCTTTTAGCTCTTAGCAAAGACAAGTTCTTCCTTTTTTAACTAAGCACTAATAGCTAACTGCTAACTGCCAATCGCCGCCATAAACCGCGCGGCGATCTGCGGCGGTTCGTGGGTGATGCGACCGATCTTCCGCTCTTCATAATCAGGTTCAATCTTTATCAGCAGGAAAGCGGGACCAGACTGAGCGAGAAACTCTTGGATAATAGATTGAAGAGTCGCGGCCGTATTGACCCGTTGCACCCGTTGATAGCCACTGGCGCGGGCAATCTCTTCGAGAGCAACTGCTCCCGTAATAGTCCGTTGGTTTCCGGTCGAACCGTAGGCCTCGTTATCGAAGACGATATGAACGAGATTTTTTGGCTGCGTCGCGCCGATCAGCGCCAGCGAGCCGAGATTCATCAGCACATTCCCATCGCCATCGAAGACCACGACGCGACGATCTGGTCGGTTCAACGCTACCCCCAGCGCAATTGACGAGGCAAGTCCCATCGAACCGATCATGTAGAAGTTGCCGAGGCGGTCTTTCACGTTGAAGGATTCGCGCGAGATGAAGCCGTTAGCATGAACAACCAATGCATCACCTAACCAGGGAATGACAATTTCTAGTGCTTCGACCAGTTTCACCGCATCACTCCTGGCGGCAGTAATAAAGCAACCGGCTGATTAGTTTGCCGCAGCGTCTCTGCGGCCCAACGGATGGAGTCACCAACAGGCTCAGCACTGAGGACCTGATAGGGGATTTTCATCGTCGAGAGTAGCGTCGGCGAAATATCTCCCATAATGAGATGTTCAGGAGCGTCTTTGCCCTGATAGCCGCGCCAGGTAATAAGCAGCAAACAAGGAAAATGATACATCAGGCTCAAAGAGGCAAGGGCATTGACGCAGACGCCGAGGCCAGAGTTCTGCATAATCACAACCGGCTGCTTCCCGGCCATGTACGCCCCTGCGGCCAAGCCAACAGCAGCATCTTCGCGGGTCTCTGCAATATACCCACCCCGTTCCTCTAACGTGGCGATGAGGCTCTTTGCCAGCGAGCAGGGAACTCCGGTGAAAAAATCAAATCCAGCACCACGAAGAAGATGGAGAAATTCAACCCCGGTGACCATCTTTGGCCCTCATCCACGACGTCTCACTCTGTAGTGAGGCTCCACCTTTCATCTCGCTGCTCTTTTGCGCACCGGAAGGCCTTCTTCTACGAATTGGGGCTCTGGTACCGTGCGAGGTTTAGATGTAGACGACCGCAATAAGAGCAACGGCAGCACGGTCAGTGAAGCGACGAGGACGCTGCCGACAGCCAGCATGAGCAGCAGCCCCATACTGAAGACTCCGTAATGCTTGGCTAACATTAGACTGCCAAAGCCAATCATCGTGGTCAGAGAAAATAAGGCGACCGACTGCCCCGTACTGCCAGTCACCAGCGTCGCCCCGCCCTCTCCTTCTTCCCGATAGCGGTGGACCAGGTGAATCCCGTTTTCTACGCCAATCCCGAGAATGAGTGGCACCACGATCATATTGGCAAGGTTAAACTTCAAATGGAAAAGCCACATTAAGCCGGCAGTCCAGACCAGGCCCAACCCGAGTGGGATCATCGCCAGTAAGGTGTCACGCACATTGCGGAGAGAACAGAAGGTGACCAGGAGGATAGCGAGGAGCGCGTACAATCCTCCTTCGATGTACCCCTCTTTCATCGCCTTGATCGCTTCATAGCCGATCACCGGTGAGCCAGTGACGTCGGGATCCACTTGTCGCAACTGACCAATAAATTCTTCCAATGGCTCACGATTCCAAATATTTTTCTTCGGGTAGATTTGCAGAAGATACTTGTGCCCATCTTTGCTGACGAAGCGGCTCTTCAGTTGCGGGGGTACGTCGGCCAGCGTGATCGGTCCGGGCGGGTTCAAGTTATTGCGTAAGAGTGTCCACTTATCTTGGAAGTCAAGAAATAAGGGGTGTTGAAACCGCTCAAGCGTCTGCTGTGCCTGATCCTCCGGAAGCGCCTGTAAACGATCGATCACGGCGAGGAGGCTGCGGCGCACCTCGCCGAGTTCTCCCTCTTCGGGTTTCTTTTGTGGGTCCCATTGATCGTTATCCGTTCGCACCTTGAGTTTGAGTTTATCTAGGGTGCGTAACAAATCAGCGACATTTACTGGGGTAGGAGAAGCCAGCGATTGAGGGAGATCTTCGAACAATGGCTGTAACGAACGGACGAGATTCAGCCGTTGCTCTTGCTCATCAGGAATCAATGAAGCGACACTTTCTACCGCTTCGACGGAAGAGAGCGCTTTGAAGGCGGCAGTCTTACGCATGGCTTCGGCTGGAGTTGCGGCCGTCGCGAGGGCATTCCACGACGAGCGCTCGGAGTTGGCGATGATACGCTTTTCCCACTTTACCGATTCAGTCCCGCGCGCTTGCAGATTGAGCAGGTTATAATCGAATGTCACGGTCGGAAGAACAATCAATGAGCCAATCGTTAAGAGGCCAGCGAGTGCCAAAAGAGGCGCCCGGGCCCGAATCATGGTTTCACCCACGCGCGAGAAAGCGCCGGTCAGAAACGTCCGTCCTCCCGCCACTACCACCCAAGGACGACGGGCCTCCATCACGGTGATCAGCGCCGGCAAAAACGTTAAGGTCGCCAATAAAGACAACAGCAGACCGCCACCAGTGATCAGACCCAATTCTCGCATCCCGCGAAAATCGGTGAGCGTAACGGCAAAAAACGCCAACGTCGTGGTAACTCCCCCAGCCGCAATTCCTGGGACCGTTTGCTCGAACACGGCGGTCAATGCCTCGACTGTATCATGCCCCTGATCTCGCTCCTCCTCGTACCGAGCCATAAAGTGCACACCAAAATCGTCAGCGAGGCCGATAAGAATTGGCGCGACGAAGGCAGTGATAATCGTCAGATGCCCGACTGTCAGCGTGGCGAAACCCATGGCCCACGCCAGTCCAACTGTTAACGTTGTCACAATCAGTAAGGGATGCCGGAATTTTTTAAAGAAGAAGAGATAGAGAAGCGTGACCCCGATGAGCGAAACCACCGCCGCAAGATTACTGTTGGCTTGCGCCCCAATCATCTCATCGTTGTTGATCGCCTTGGTGCCGGTGACGCCGGCGTCGAGTCCAGGAAACGCGTGCTTGAGGCTGACGATCGCTTGACGAACTGCCGCAATCGACTCCTGGCGTTCATTGACCCCTCCGTCATCTGATTTCTTCGGCTCGATCATGAGGAAGAGAAAACGCCGATTACCAGAGACCAGATAGCCGTTATCGGATAGTTCATCCGTATCGCCAAAGAACTTTGCCCAGGGAGACTGATACCCGTACTCCGGCTCATTCAGAGCCCGTTCCATTTCCTGCAGTAAGGACTTCAGAAAATCGATTTTTACCGGCTTTTTTTCTCCGTTTGCGGGGGCCGGGCCGGTCGAGGCATCCAAGCCGAAGAGATTCTCGACCAGATGCGCAACCATTCCCGAGCTTACCTGTTGGTTGATGGCATCGAGCAGGGTATTCAGCCCCGGAGTTGTGGCTAAATCACGCACGAGCCCGTGGTACTGATCAAGGTTTTCGCGGAGAGAGTGAAGATCATCGGGAGACAGGTACAGCAGTTTTTTCCCTTCCAGCGAGGTGGTATCGATACGATAGAAAACCTCTTCAACGTGGGCAGTATCCTGGGTCAAGACTTCTGCGAGACGAGAGACGAAATCCTTTCCCTGCTGCACATCGCGCGGCTCAACCACGACGACGAGTTGATCGATGCCCATGAACTCATCGTCATATTCTTCATCGAGCTGTAAATAGCGCTTATCAGACGAGATAAGATCGTTACGGCCGTTGATAAAACCAAGGTGACGGACCGTGTAGAACGCCGCCAGTCCAGCGAGGAGCAGGCAAAGGAACAGAACCGATTTTGCATAGGTCGTTGTCACATAAGCGAGGAAGCGTAAGGCCTTCTGCTCCCAGGCTACAAAGATAGACGTTATCTCAAACGAGGAAGGATTCTTCACGCGTTAACTCTCCGCCAGTTTGTCCCGCATCCGTTTCATGAGCCCTTGGTAGGACTCCTTGGCGATCACTTGCTGCATCTGGGAGCGCACATTAGTCACCAAACTTACTCCGTCCAATAGCACATCTTCGATAACCCATCTTCCGTTGGCCTGCTGCAATTGGTACTGAATATCCACCTGCCCTTCTTTCGGATGACTCACCGTGGTGGCTACGATCGCTTCATCTCCAGTGATTTTTTCATTGCGGAAATCGATCTGCACGTCACCAAGAAATTCGGCCGACTTCGGATAAGCAACTTTCTGGAACAGGCTCGTCAGCAGTTGGGTAAAATCTTTTTTCTCACCGGCATTCAATTTTTCCCACTGGGGGCCGAGCATCCGTTTCGCTAGATCTTGGACCGCAAAGGACTCCTCAGTGACTTTCCGGGCCTGAGCATTAACCGCACTGCCTTGGGTGGAGGTTTCTTTTTTATACGATTTTACCGACTCAATCAGCCGTTTCACCGTGTCTGTAGGGGTATCAGCGGCCCATCCTGGCGAAGAAATTCCGATGAGCATCAGCACGAATATGGCGCTGAGTAGTCGCATTTGTCCATTACTCCTTCAAAAGCAAAACTCTACTCTCACCGTAAGATAAACACATCAATCACCAGTTTGTTCTATTTTTAGCCTTCGCTTGTCCTTTTCAAGCCGCCACTCTTCACTATTTTTTCCACTCAGAGCTGAAGAGATAACGCGAACTGCAATACTGCCCTCGCAAGGCTTCGGTATCGTTTTTCGTATTCGCGTCGAAACCGCTGAGCCAATACACCGGCAACGCAACAAGCGTACCGACCGCACACCCTACCCCCTTGAAAGGAAGGAAAGCAATAGTACGCACGGCAGCGCCGAACCCTCCTCTTTGGTCCGCAGCCTGCTCGGCAGGAGCGTCAGCAGCTACACCCCCGGTCGCTTCAGCCATAATAAGGATGACTCCTAAAAAAAGCGATTTCCAGCCCATACGCTATGCTCTTTATTGCTAATACTGCAAATCCGAGACCTCTTCTCCTACCACCAGGCTGAGCTTGGCCAGGGCAGTATTGTAATCCTTTACCGCTTCGTAATAGTCATTAGCCGCGCGTGTATAATTCCCTAACCCGAGGAAGATCTCTTGCGGTCCGCCGATGCCTAACTCGAAGTTGGTTGCGGCTAAAGCGACAAGAGAACGGCCAGCTTTGCGGCCCTCTGCGGTAATTTTTATCCGCTCTTCGGCTTCTTTGACGTTGAGATAGGCTTCTTTCACCTCTAACGGAAAACCCTCAACCGCGGCTTTCTCCTGACTATGCAGTTTCATCAGTTCGGCCCGGCTGCGCGCGACCTTGGCTGCGGTCTCGCCGAAATTCAGGCTCCAATGTAAACCGATCACCGGTCCCATCGAAGCAAAATTAAAATTGTCATACGCAAAAGGATTGGTTTGGCGCGAACGGCCAGGGGCGTAGGCGTAGCGAGTCGGTACCGAAATAAAAAAAGCCGGGAAGTAATCGCTGGTCGCCATCTGCAGTTCGGCTTCTTTTGCCTGAATACCAATGCGTAGCTTGCGCCATTCCGGGCGATTCACAAACAGCCGCTGCTCATAATACTTCAGATCCTTGAGATGGGCCGGTTGTGGGGTCAGTGTCGTGTCGGCAATATCAAAGGCAGTTCCTTGGGGGAGGCCGATGACGCGCAGCAGAGCGGCCCGTGACAGTTCGATCCCATTGCGCAATTTTCCTACTTCCTTGGCAACACCAGCGTAACCGATTCTGAGATTCAGGACGTCAAGCTGGGATACTTTGTCGTTCCGTAGCCGTTCATCCGCAGTTTTCACCGCTTTCTCAAAACCTTCCCGTACGTCGTTCAGCAGTTCTTGAATTTGCCTGGTGTATAACAGGGTATAGTAGTACTCTTTGGTCTCACGGATGGCCTCGGCCTTCTTCTGCTCGACACTGACCTTCTCTTGTTCTAGTCCTTTGCTTGCCGCCTTAACACCGTTGGTCAGCTTCCCCCAGGTAAACAAAGGATAGACAATTTGTCCTTCCAGACGAGTGAATGGGCCGAGGCGCTCAAGCCCATAGGTTTTAAGACGACCACCAAGGCTGCCTTTCACGTCATTGACTATTCCAGCGATGTTGACGAACTCGGCCGTAGGATAATAGCCAGCATTAGCCTGTTGCAGATCACTCTCGCGTATAGCCACATCCCATTTTACTTCCTGCACTGACGGATTATCCTCTATCGCCCGTTCAATACACTCTACTAATGAGAGCCGCAGAAGCCCACCGGTCGCTTCCTCTCCAGATTCGGCAAAAGCGTAAACGGCAAAGAGACCAATCCACAGCGCTAATGCGATCGAACTTCCCCACGTTTTCCTCCGCCTTTGCTGAGTCCACATAGACGCTCCTTGCCATAAGCCTTCTCGCCGAACGAATTCGGCGTCAAGCAGATCCCCCTAGCGAAACCATCCTCACGCGCGTTATTAAGGATACCTCATCTGCGAGAGCAAAAAAGGGCGATGTAGCCAGCATCGCCCCTCTCCTGTTGCCGTCTCCTATTTGAATTAGGATTTCGTTGGTAGGTTAATAGTGACGGTACCGATCACCCACCGTTCCCCATCATCATTCTCCATCCAAATATCGCACTCAGCCGAGTGATCAGCTTCATTCTTTTGGGTTACTGCGCCACGCAAGTGAATATTGCGGTCGGGAAGCACCGGACTGCGAAAGGTCGTACCGATACGCGTAATCGTAGCGGCTGGGTTCCAGTCACTGATCATGCGGGCGAGCAATCCCATGCTCATCACGCCGGGAGCAATCATCCCTGGGAGCCCCTCGGCACGTGCTCCGTCATCATCAGTAAAACGGGGGAAATACATCCCCGCGGTCTTGGCGTACCGCCGCACTTGATCTTTAGTTAAGAAGAGATCCAGCGGCGCCACCTCGTCGCCTTCTTCGATGTCTTCAAAATACAAAGTACTCATCGTTGCATAATCCTGTGATCGATGACCGCAACCTTTTCCCCTTTCTGATTCTTGACCTCGTTGCGGATCACAATAAAGTACATAGAGCCAGTACGGCCAGTTTTCTCATAGATATCATGGATGGTACTGAGCATAGTGAGTTGATCACCTGGCCGCACCGGGGCATGGATTGCCAAATCTCGCCCACCATCGAATCCAACCTTGCCAAACTTCGGCAAATGGTCAGGAGTAAATTTCTTCGCCCGTAACTTGGTCACGAAGGTTGGCGGAGCCACGAGCCCGCCATACAGCCCTTTTCCTGCTGCCGTCTCATCGATGTAGAGCGGATTGGTCTCTCCTAGAGCAGTCGCGAACTCAACGATCTCCTCTGTCGTCACTGGAGGAAAAACAGTTTCATCAAAAACTTGCCCAATCATCGAACGGTCAAACTCAAGTGCCATATGCAGGTTCCTTACGAAACAAGAGGAGGTTGCGGTCTCTGCGGGCGAAAGTCGACGGGCCGATACCCCCCCGCACGCAACGCCTCGACCAGGTCCTCGATCGTTTTGATGTCACGGTCGAATTCCGTCGCACATAGACCGACAAAACTGACTAGATGCGAGTCGCTGCCACCGAAAGCGTGATAGCCATACGTCTCTATCAGTTCCGCAACTCGCTCATTCTCTCCCTTCTTGCTGCCGCCATTCAACGCTTCGACACCGACTACCCCTTCGAGCGGTGGTTTCTTTTGGTAGTGCTCGATCAGACCGATAGTAGGCCGTCCGGGATGGCAGGGCATCGCGATTCCTCCTCTATGGGCAACTTCAGTGATCACTTCCTGCGCCGGGAGACGGACATTTTTGAAGTCGAAGCGGGTAAGAATATCCTCGTTCACCCCATAGACCAGAACGTGACCATAATCAGTCTCAACTTCAGAAGCCTTGAGGATCAGCAGGCCATATTTGTCTTCTAAGTCTCGATAGTCCCCCGCTTGGTTAAACTGCCGGTGTTCAGTCAGCACTAATCCTTCGAGCGGGCGCTCATCTCGCTTCCGCGCCAACCATTTGAGGTACGCCTCCACCGGAGCGCGACTATCGTCTGACGCTTCGGAATGGAGGTGCAAATCAAGAATGCGTGCCATGACATATCCTAAATAGCCGGCCCTGAGGCTCGACTTTTAGTTTTGAGATCACGTTATGGTGCCAGAAGCGGGGGGATATAGCAATGAGCGGTGGAAAGAGGAAGAGAACCGGCGAAACGGAGACGGGGAGAATCAGAGCGGGAAAAGGTGCTATGTTCTCTCCGATTCTCCGGTTCCCTGATTCACCGATTCTCTCTTCGCCGTTTCCATTAGCGACTGACCGGGCGGAACAGTGGTATGGAAATTTCCGGCGTGGCGTTCTCAAACGTGACTTCGACCGGCATGCCGATCTTGACCTCTTCAGGTTTGCACCCGACGATATTGGTCAACATCCGCACGCCTTCGTCGAGTTCGACATAGGCCATAACGTAGGGCAAATTATCGCGGAACCCCGCCCCTTGGTTTTGCTGAGTGACGGTGAAAGTGTAGACTTTTCCTTTCCCGCTGCACTTCACCCAGGCCAGGTCCTGAGAGAGATCCTCAGGACAGAAGGACCGCGAATAGTAAAAGACTTGCCCACAGCTCCGGCATTTTTGTACGTACAACTCATGCCGGGCGCAAGCTTCCCAAAACGGCTTGGACTCTTCGTCGATGCGCGGGACCGGTTTTTTGTATTTTCTTTCTTCGGCCATCGCTGCTCTCCTTCATACTCCTAACACTAATGTGGCTCCGCTATGTCGAAGCCCTAGCGTCCCACCGGTCCCATGACACAGTGCCAACTGGCAGTTTTTCACCTGTCGTTCGCCACATTCACCCCGTAACTGTTTGGTCGCTTCGAGAACCAAGAAGATGCCGCGCATACCGGGGTGATTGGAGGACAAGCCACCACCGTCCGTGTTGATCGGTAGTTCTCCGCCGAGACCGATGCGGCCCTTTTGCACGAACGACCCACCCTCGCCTTTTTTACAGAACCCCAGGCTCTCTAAAGTCACGCAAACTGTGATGGTAAACGAATCGTAGACCATCGCCATATCGATGTCTTTGTGGGTGACTCCTGCCCGGGCGAGCGCCTTCGGTCCCGACTGTTTGGCCGCGGCATCGGTGAGATCGCGCATCCCAGCGCTAGTGTGGTAGCAGGCCTCTGCCGCCCCCAAGATATGGACTGGTTTCTTTTTCAGGTCACGCGCACGCTCGGCAGAAGTAACGACAATAGCCCCACCTCCATCGGAAATCATGCAGCAATCCAGCAGATGCAAGGGCGAAGACACCAGGCGCGAAGCCAGCACATCATCGACGGTAATCGGATCACGGAACTTAGCGAGCGGATTCAGTGCCGCATGGCGGCGCATAGTGACGGCAATTTCAGCGAGTTGCTCACTGGTAGTGCCGAACTCGTGCATGTGGCGCTGAGCAACTAAGGCATAATTCCCAACGGTCGTAGGACCATAGCAACTCTCAAAGTGATCCGGCGGGTCACCACCCATACCACCACCGGTGCCAATGGCAAAGCGGTCTGATGACCACGTACTCCCGTACAAGATAAGCGCGACGTTACAATAGCCGGCCGCGATGGCGGCGGCGGCGTGTCCGGTATGGGAGACGAACGAGGAACCGCCGATCGAGTTGGAGTCGAGGTAATCAGGATTGAGGTTCAGGTGCTCGGCCAGGGAGATAATTCCCATTCCCCCAACCCCAGAGGTGAAGAGCCCGTCTACGTCCTTGAGCTTCACGCCGGCGTCTTCCAGCGCGCCACGGGCGCTCTCGGCCATGATTTGATATTGCGTCTTGTGCGGGGCCCAGCGCAACGGGTGCTCGTATACCCCGACAACAGCAGCTTTTCCTTTGATACTCATTGTTGCTTCCTTAACTAAGAAACGCAGTGATGGCGTCGCACGCTTCCTGCGGCTTCTCGATTGGTAGCCAGTGTCCGGCTTGCGGGATCACCATGAGTTTTGCGCCAGGAATGCGCTCGCGGAGTTGCTCACTTTGGGCGACCGGCGTCGTCAGATCATCTTGGCCGGATAGGACCAGCGTGGGTTTGCGAATCTCACCAAGCTTGGCGGTCAGATCGACTTCCTTACAGGCCACCAGATCAAAGTAACGCACGCGTGGGTCGGTTTTAATTTGCTCGGCCCACCCTTCTTGCACGATGGACATTGGTGTCGCCGGAGAACAGGCGTCCTTGGTAAATGGTTGCCCAGCCCGACCTTGCATGACATTTTTCCAGATATTGAGCCGCTCTTCGGGAATGGTAAACTTTGCTGCCGTGCAGGTAAGGATCAACCCCTCGACCATATCGGGATGGCGCAAGGCTAAGTCCATAGCAATCGCACCGCCCATCGAGTGGCCAATGAGCACGGCTGGCCGCACACTCAGTTTCTTCCACAAGGCGTACACAAAATCGCTGTAGGCGGTCACGCTTTTGAGGCTCTCAGTGCCACTCGAGCGTCCATGACCAGGATAATCGAGCGAGAGCGGACTCTGCTTAGGTGCGAGCAGATCAAGCATTTTATGGGCAAAATGGCCATTGCTACCGGCCCCGTGCAAGTAGAGCAGGAATTTTCCTCGGCTCACATCCGGGACCACTGTGGGCAGAGTAGTGCGTCCGATGTGAAAATAGTTCACCGCGTAGCCGTTCACTTCTACATATTTAGTTGGCATGGTTCCCTCACAGGAAAAAGGCTGCCCCTTGACTAGTTGGCTGGTCCACCTTTGTCAAGGGTTGAGATGGCGGCGAGTCAGCGAGTGGACAGCGAAAACAGGTTAAGCATCATCATAGGACGATCTTCACCCTGCTTTCTTCAGCTTACAGTAGGTCCTTTTCCCCCTTTCCGCATTCGTCTGCGAGATTTTCTTTCTCGCAAGGTTTTGTACTGTTTTTGCGCTCTTTCAAGCATCTCACCCAATCCTAAGTTCGTCGGATATTGCTGAAGGCCGTTAACGACACATTTCAGCGCATCCATAGGCCGAGAGAGGGCAAGTAAAGTATCGGCTTTCCCGATACACGCATCGACAAACTCATCCTCTGCATCGTAATGAAACCGCCCTGCTTCAACCAGGCTAAGGGCACGCTCAAAATATTGGAGGGCTTTCCTTCGATACTCAAGCTTGCGTGAATCCTTATAGAGGTCTCCGAGATCAATAAGGGCAAGAGTACAGTTAGAATCGACGCGGAGAACATGGCGGTAAACTTCTGCGGCCTGGGCAAACCGAGAGACCATCTCCAAGATATTCCCTTTGAGCATCAGCAACCCCACATCTTTCGAGTCAGTCCGACTAAGGTGGGAATCAAGCAGCTTGATAGCTTTTGCTGGCTCTCCCTCTAGTGCGAGGTGACGCGCGGTGCGAAGCGTTTCCTTCTTTTCTTGAGTCCGCATCACCGCTAGTTTTGCCATGTGTATCACCCAGATTTTCCAAGACAAAACAGTTGTCTCAGAATGGGATCTCTCCTGTAGCAAACTCATCCTGATCCAGGACAATTACTCGTACGCTCATCCCTTTGGGTAATAAGGGCAGCTCAGGTGAGCCTATAATAAGTCCTTCTCCTAAAGAGAGTGAGCTCAGCACTCCTGAGCTTTGGCTCCCGGTTGAATGGGCCTCATAGTGATCGTTGGTGAGCATGAGTCGGCACCGAACAAACTCAGTGAGTCCTTTGGCTTTGGCAATATCATGCGCTACAGTGGCCGAAACGACAGGGAGGAAGAGCTTTTCGTACCCCATCATGCGCCGGAGTGCCGGGCGAACGTATAAGTAAAAACAGACCAGCGCCGAGACCGGATTGCCGGGCAGGCCGAAATAGGGCCGTTCGCGCAACAGTCCAAAGGTGAGTGGTTTCCCCGGACGTTGGGCGACCTGCCAAAACAAGCGATGGATACCCAGTTCGTCCATCGCCTCTTTCACGAAATCGAAGTCACCAACCGAAACGCCGCCAGTTGAAAGCACGACGTCATGACGAACCGCTTCGCTCAGTGTCGCGCGAATCTCGGCGAGGGTATCACGCACAATCGCCAGAGGAACAGGAATCCCACCGGCTTCACGGACAGCCGCAGCCAGGGTGTAGGCATTAGAGTTGACAATTTGTCCTAAGCGCAAGGCCTCATCGACTTCAGCCAGCTCATTGCCAGTACTAAGAATCGCGACTCGCGGACGCTGACGCACCAAGACCAGGCTCCGACCAACCGAGGCCAGTAGCCCCATATCCGCCGGCCGCAACGCCCGGCCTTTTTCCAGCACTACTTGTCTTCGATGGATATCCTCTCCGCTGGCGCGAACATTGTTGCCAGCCCGCTCACTTCGTCGTATCCAGACCTGCCCGTCGTGCTCCTCGGTGTCTTCCACTCGTATGACCGTATCTGCCCCTGGCGGGACTACTGCGCCAGTCATGATCTTGCTGGCGGTTCCAGGAGTCACTGTCTGTGTCGGAACCATCCCGGCCTGAACAACTTCGAGTACGGCTAATGCCACCGGTTGCTCGGTGTTCGCTGCTTGGACGTCATCCCAGCGGACGGCGTAACCATCCATAGCCGAATTGGCAAACGGCGGCACCTCCCGCTCTGAGCGAATCTCTTCTGCCAAGACTCGGCCGCTCGCCTCCAGCAGCCCGACCCGCTCACCAGCCAGAGGTGAGACCGTTTCCAGAATCGTCGTCAGTGCATCGTGTACGGAAATCATGGCAACAGAGTAGGCGAAGCGATCGGGCATCGTCAACATGTAAGATGAGAACCCGCAAAAGGGCACGGCAAACAGCACCCCTACCTAACTTGAAACTACTTTTTGCTGCGGAGCCGTTCCTGTAACCGTTGATCTTTCTCGAGTGTGGCTTTGGCGAGTTGTTCCTTGTACTTGACCAGACGCGCAAACAGGTCGGCATCGTGGATCGCAAGGATCTGCACGGCCAGCAGCCCGGCATTACGGCCACCGTCAATGCTCACGGTCGCCACCGGCACCCCAGGGGGCATCTGTACCATCGACAGTAAAGAATCATGCCCTTGCAGGGCCTTACTTTTGACCGGTACTCCGATCACTGGCAGCGGCGTGTGCGCGGCGACCACGCCAGCAAGATGCGCCGCTCCCCCCGCACCAGCGATAATGACTCTTGCTCCCCGTTGGTGGGCTTGTTTCGCGTAGGCAGCCGTTTCCTCCGGCGAACGATGAGCCGAGAGCACACGCAGCTCGTAGGAAACGTCAAATTCTTCGCACGCACGTGCTGCTTCTTCCATGATCTCTAAATCGGAATCGCTTCCCATAATAATGCCAACCCAAGGGTTCATAGTGTTTCCTTTCACTTCCTTTCCTGTAAAGGGAAGGGTGCGGATTTTTGCCTCTCTCCCTCCGTCACCCGCCGCGTTACTTCCTCTAAATGGACTCCACGGGAGCCCTTGACCAGGAGCAATTGAGGACCAGTAAAGTCCTTTATCGTCTCTTGGACAAATGCAGCCGCGCTCTCCACCGTCACAAACGCATAGACTGGAATCATGGTCTGTTCAATCTCCGCCGAGATTAAGCGCGCCTCTTCACCAACGGTAACCACGATATCGGGACGTGAGGGGAGAGCAACCACCGCTTTGCCAATCTCACGATGGCGACCAGGGCTGAGCACGCCAAGTTCGAGCATATCGCCAAGTACGAGGATCAAGCGCTCGCCCGCAGCCCGCACTTGAGTCGCGGTCAGGAGGGCTTGAGCGACCGAGGCGGGATTGGCATTGTAACAGTCGTCTAGTACGGTAAGCTGTCGTCCCGGCACTTCGACCACGGCCATCCGGCGCGGCGCGCCCTTTGCCACCTCCAACGCGGCGCAGGCTTCGTCGAGCGCGAGACCGCATTCGGCAGCCACGGCCACTGCCGCTACAGACGCAAGGGCAAAATGACTGCCGAGGAGCCGGAGTTGGAGCGAACGTGTTCCGCTTGGTGTGTGTAAAATAAAACGGGTCCCTTGACGAGAGACCTGGACGTCGCTGACCTGAAACTGGTTGGTTGCTCGCTCGCCAAAGGTCACGATCCGACAGCGCGCCTGGCGATGGACTGCCTGAAAAAGACCATCGTGGTCTCCATTGACAATCGCCACCCCGTCTGGAGGAAGGGCGGCAATCAATTCTGTTTCTGCCGCGATCACTCCAGCCAAGTCTTTCAGTGTCTCGGTGTGCTCTTCGGCGATCGTCGTGATTACACCGATTTGTGGCTGAGCAATACGGCACAGCGTGGTTAATTCGCCCGGTCCACTAGTCCCCAGCTCTAAAACCAGTACCTCAACGTCTTCGGCGGCTCGTAACAGCGTGAGGGGGAGGCCGACGTGGTTATTCAAGTTTCCCGGAGTAGCCCAGGTATTTTTCTTAACGGCGCACACTTGGGCGAGCAATTCTTTGGTAGTAGTTTTCCCATTACTGCCGGCAATGCCGATGACCCGAGCTTGCAATCTGCTCTGATACCAAGCCGCCAAGTCCTGGAGAGCGGTAAGCGGATCGCGAACACGGATTGCGGCGGCCCGCTCAGGAAGCGTAGGGCTCATCCGTTCGGCAAAGAGAAACCCGGTTGCGCCTTGCTGGAGCGCCGCACTCAGATACTCATGACCGTCAGCTCTGGTTCCGGGAAGAGGAACAAACAGCGCCCCAGGCGTTGCCGTCCGCGAGTCGATCGTCACCGTAGTAAAGACCGCATCATCACGACCTTGCACTAAGGCCCCACCAGTTGCTGTACAGATATCGCGCGCAGTCAGTTTCATCGTGGGCTCACTCTAGCCAGGGTCTAAAGGCGTCGCAAGGTCAGGTAGCCCCGCAGGGGCGTAGCATGCTACGCCCCTGCAAGCAGATACTCGCATTGATCCTTCCTCCCCCACATGTCACGATAGGCTGGTGACCGAGAAAGAACAGCACGCCCGAGCGATCGTGCAAATGCTGCACAGCCACGGTTTTATCGCCTACTTCGCTGGTGGCTGCGTCCGCGACAAATTGCTGGAAGTCGATCCCAGAGACTTTGACGTCGCAACCAACGCCCAAGCAGCAGAAGTGCAGGAGCTGTTTCCTCACACTATTCCGGTGGGCGCGCAATTCGGAGTCGTGCTGGTTATGCAAAGTGGTATTCCTTTCGAGGTTGCAACCTTCCGTTCCGATGGAGCCTATCTCGACGGTCGTCACCCCACGACCGTGCATTTCAGCGATGCTCGTGAGGACGCGCTTAGGCGCGATTTTACCATCAACGGAATGTTTTATGATCCCCTCACCGAGGAGGTGATTGACCACATCGGCGGGCGTCAGGACCTCACTACCGGCATCATTCGCGCGATTGGTGATCCGTATCTGCGCTTTGCCGAAGATCGCCTGCGCATGCTGCGAGCCGTTCGCCTCGCGGCGCGGCTGGGATTCACGATTGCAGCGGAAACTTTTGCCGCAATGCAAAAACTTGCCCCTACTATCGTTGATATCGCCTGGGAACGGATTGGCGATGAAATTGTCAAAATCCTGACTGAAACCAGGCCTGAATCCTTCGACTGCACTCAAGATAAACTTCGTCAAAGGAGCGGAGCAAAACGCGCTTTTCAGTTGTTGTCAGAGTCGGGGCTGCTATCGGTTATCTTACCGGAGATTGAAGCTATGCGCGGAGTTGAGCAATCGCCAGACTTTCATCCGGAGGGTGATGTATTTGTTCACACGCTGCTCTTGCTCGATAAGCTTCAGTGCCCGAGTGAGACGTTGGCTCTAGGGGCGCTGCTGCATGATGTCGCGAAGCCGCGATGCCAGGCACGGAATGGCGAGCGCATCACCTTCTACGGGCACTGCGAGCAAGGGGCAGAGATGGCGGTCGCGATCTGCCAACGCCTCAAGCGCTCGCGGACGACGTGGGAGCGGGTGGCATATCTGGTCAAAAACCACCTCCGCCTGGTCGCGGCACCGGAGATGCGTGCGTCGACACTCAAACGTTTCCTGGGCGAAGAGGGTATCGAAGAATTACTGGAACTCGCGCGGGTCGACGCGCTTTCCGCCAGCGGCGACCTGCGCCCGTATGAGTTCTGTCGTCAGAAATTAGCAGAACTCAGTCCTGAACAAATTGCCCCACCGCGCCTGCTGAGTGGCCACGACTTGATCGGGTTAGGGCTTCGTCCGGGGCCGCGCTTTCGAGAAATTCTTGGCGCCGTTGAAGAAGCCCAACTTGAGGGTCGTCTCCTGACCCGCGAAGATGCCCTCTCGTGGGTAAAGCAGCAGTATGGCATATAAAGAGGAGAGAAAGGAGCAGAGCGATATTATGGGCCTCTTTCCTAAAGACACCAATTTCTATGACCTCTTTGAACGTGGAGCGAGCAAAGTCGAAGAAGGGGTGCAGCTGCTCGGCGATCTCGTCAGAGACTTTACCAATGTCCCGCTGAAGGCCAAACGAATTAAAGACGTGGAGCATGAAGCTGATCTGATCACGCATGAGACGATGGAAAAACTCAACAAAACCTTCGTGACACCGCTTGATCGTGAGGATATTCATGACCTCATCAGTTCGCTCGATAATATTCTCGATCACGTAGAGGCGGCGGCAGATAAATTCTCTCTTTATCGTATCCCTGAAGTTCAGCCCGATGCGATCCTGCTTGCTGATATTTTGTTGCACGCTGTGCGGGAGGTACAAACCACGATCGAACAACTGCGCAATTTGAAGGGAGCTGATTCTGTTCTGAAACATTGCATTGAGATTAACCGTCTGGAAAACGAGGGCGACTTTGCCTACCGCTCCGCGATTGCCAAACTCTTTGAGAAGGGCGGAGATCCACTGCATGTACTCAAGTGGAAAGAAGTCTATGAGTCGATCGAGAATGCGATCGACAGTTGCGAGGATGTGGCTAACGTGATCGAGGGAGTCGCGTTGAAGAATAGTTAGGAAGCAGCTTTCAGCGATCAGCAATTAGCTCGGAGGTCTTTGCAAAAGGCGTGGGAAAACTTCAAAGGCTGTCTGAAAAATCTGTGGACCAAGTCATTGCGAGCGTCGCGAAGCAATCTCTGTCATGACAAATCGACACCCCTATCAGTCGGCGCAGTCTTGAATCATAAGCAAAAAGTAAGGGAAGATCATGGAAACGACTAACCTCCCTGCTCGTGCCCCCTTCCCGGTCCTATCGCTGGTTTTTCAGCAGACCGTGCCGCCCACGGGGGCCTCTGCCGCGCGCGATCTCTACGATCGACTTCGCGCGAAGGCCCGCAACACTGCGCTCTACCGCCTGTCGGTCTGCATTGATCCCCCAGACTATGGAAGACAACGCGATGGGACGCCGATCGCTATCGACACGCTGGGGAAGTGGCTGTTCGGGACGCCGGGCTACCGCCGCAATCTTGATGTTCTTCCGGACCCCGAGACGATCGAGATGCAGCTCTACACGGACCTGCCTGCCGCTCACACTCTGGTCGTGCAGACTGCCGAACGCATGGGGCTCCGCCTCCTGAAGACTCGCAAATTATGAGTCAATCGTAGGGCGTGCATTGCGCGCCGATTAATGGCGCGTGCCACGCGCCTTGCCATTACTGCTTAAAAAATCAGGGCAGTACTGTTCCAGTAATCCAATAAGTTAACGCGGCAATCAGTGCCGAACCGGGAATCGTCAGCACCCATGCCCACACGACTGTTCGCGCTACCCCCCAGCGCACTGCCGAAAGACGGCGAGCAGCCCCTACCCCGACGATCGCGCCGGTAATGGTGTGCGTCGTACTCACAGGAATACCGGCATAGGCGGTCCCAAGGAGTGTAATGGCTCCGGCGGTTTCAGCACAGAAACCGCCGACGGGTTGTAGCTTAGTAATGCGCATGCCCATCGTGCGCACGATACGCCATCCGCCAAACAAGGTCCCGAGCCCAATTGCCGCATGGCAGGCGAGGATAACCCAATAGGGAACGTAAAACTCGGCGCCGAGATGCCCAGCATTGAAGAGCAGGAGAGCGATAATACCCATCGTCTTCTGGGCGTCATTGGTACCATGCCCAAGACTATAAAAGGCAGAAGAAACTAATTGCAGGCGACGAAAGTAGTGATCGACCCGACCAGGGGTCGACTGCCAAAAGAGATTGAGCACGAGCACGATAAGAGCGACACCAAGGACGAGCCCCAAGAGCGGTGATAGGATGATGAAAGTCGCGATTTTGGAGAAACCACTGAAAATGACCGCATGGAACCCCGCTTTGGCTACCGCAGCCCCCGCAAACCCCCCGATCAAGGCGTGGGATGAGCTAGTAGGCAGACCATACACCCACGTAATTAGGTCCCACGCGATAGCCCCTATCAAGCCGCCGAAGATGACATGCGGGTCTACCACAGCCGGGTCAATGACGCCTTTGCCGACGGTGGTCGCAACATGCACACCAAAACCAAAGGCAGCAATAAAGTTGAAGAATGCGGCCCAAACGACCGCTTGAAACGGCGAGAGCACGCGAGTCGAGACGATAGTGGCGATAGAGTTCGCCGCATCATGAAAACCGTTGATGAAGTCAAAGACTAAAGCGACGAAGATCAGAAAGATTATGAGTGCCACCCTCCGCTCCCTCCGTAGTGATCGCCTCCTTCTGCCGGGTCTTGCAGCAAGAGTCAATCGCACCGTCTCTGGGGAGCATCAGGCGGAGCCGGACAATGAAGGCTGGTGCGTCTTATCCTTTCGAGGCAACGCGGAGCATTTCGGCTTGCTCGCCGTTAGAGAAGGCAGGTGGATTGAGGGGCAAGAGGATTCGTACGGTAGTACCGAACTTGACTTGGCTCTCGATCTTGAGAACCCCACTGTGAGCCTGAACGATGTGCTTCACGATGGCGAGCCCAAGCCCGGTCCCTCCGAGTTCGCGAGAACGAGCTTTATCGACGCGATAAAACCGTTGAGTGAGGCGCGGGAGATCTGCCTCCGGTATCCCGCAGCCGGTGTCGGCAACCGCAATTTCCAGCCACTCTCTTTCTGTTCCACTAGCTATCTCGGTCTCGTGCCCGTAATCCACGCCGTTGGAGACTGGAGACTTGAGGTTCGAGACTTGTGAAGTTGAGGAACCTGTCTCTAACCTCCAACCCCCACTTTCCTCTTGACTCCGCACTCCGCACTCCGAACCCCGAACTACCTGTGCCGTTACTGTCACCGTCCCACCTGCTGGCGTGTACTTGATCGCGTTATCAATCAGGTTGATCAATACCTGATGGAGGCGGTCACTGTCTCCAATAATGACGGGCAACTCAGGAGGACTCACCTGGACGAGTGTCACCCCGCCCTGCTCCGCCTTCTTCTTCAACACCTCGAAGACATCGCTGATTAACTCCGCAGGGACGAGCTCTTCACGCAGCAGTTCAGTTTTGCCGAGTTCGAGGTTTGATAAGGTTAAGAGGTCATCAATCAGGCGACTCAGGCGCTCAGAATGGCGATCAATAATTTCCAGGAACCGTTGCGCAGTGCCGGGGTCCTTCAGTGCCCCGTTGAGCAAGGTTTCGGCGTATCCCTTAATCGCCGTGAGTGGCGTACGGAGTTCATGCGAGACATTGGCGACAAAATCGGCTCGAACCGATTCCAGGCGCTTGATTTGAGTGAGGTCGTAGAAAACCAGGACATAGCCACTCACGGTAACGCCATCTTCACAGATCTGCATGGCGCTGACCGCTAAGTGCCGCGCTTCTTTCTCTTCAATTTCAACCTCACGAGTCACGGGTTGATCGCCTGGTCGGCGATTAGCAATCTCTCGAAGCAGCTCTTGTAACAAAGGGTGGCGGGAAAAAGCCTGGATCGGTTTGCCCTGCCAATCCTGGTCCAGACGTAAACCAAAAAGGTCCTGCGCTGCACGATTACACAACACGACATGGCCGGTCGGGTCGATAACGACTACCCCCTCAGCCATACTTTGCAAGACTGCCTCGAGCTTCTTACGCTCGGCCTGCAGGGCCCGGAGCCGCTCGTGTTGCCGGACCATAAGGTGCTGTAGCCCGCGTTCGAGCACGCCAACCTCGTCTTCATTCCATACCGGGAGCGAGGGAGGGATCTCACGCTCCGAAGTTGGCGAAAGAAAGACGGTCAAACTGTGTAGCCGGCGTTGCAAGCGGATAGCGAAAAAGACCGCTCCAGTGAGCGTCACCACTCCTAACGCAACCGACGCGTACAAAAGTGGGAACAACGAATGCGAAGACGGGAAGAAGGAGTAGAAGAGCAGAAAAGTCCCGAGCGCACCGAGGGCGAGGCTGGGGAAGAGGACAATCGGGAAGCGAACACTATTCTTCCAGGGCATCAGGGTTAAACTTATACCCAACTCCTCGAACAGTCAGTATCAGTGTGGGATTGGCATCGTCTTTTTCTATGCGTTGACGGAGACGACGGATATGGACATCAACCGTGCGGGGTTCCACATAAATGTCTTGTCCCCATACCAAGTCGAGAATTTGCGTGCGGCTAAATACCCGTTGAGGATATTGGACGAAAAACTTGAGGAGTTCGAATTCGCGCAACCCCAGCGCAACCGGTCGGCCATCTAAGATCGCCTCATAGGTATCGTAGTCGATGCGCAGACGGCCCTTCTCGTAGGTTTCGTGCGGCCGATCGAGTGTCGGTCCGTAGGCGCGGCGCAGCACCGCCTTGACGCGGGCCACCAATTCGCGCGGACTGAAAGGCTTGGTGACGTAGTCATCTGCCCCCATCTCCAGACCTAACACTTTGTCTACTTCCGATGCTCGCGCCGTAAGCATGAGAATAGGCACCTGGAGCGAAGTCTCCTTCGCCCGTAACAGGCGACAGACTTCGAGGCCAGGCACTCCTGGCAGCATAAGGTCAAGAATGACTAAGGCCGGTCGTTCGGTCGTAGCGAGCTTGAGACCAATTTCCCCGTCACTCGCCTCGACCACGGCGAATCCTTCGATTTCGAGATTGTAGCGGACCAGTTCACGGATGTCTTTCTCGTCTTCGACAATCAGAACTTTACGTTTTGCCTCGACCAGGGGAAGGCGGATGTGACTTTGCGGTTCCATTGTTTCCTTATACCGACAAGGGCGGGGGCGACATATGGCGAATGCTCTTTCCCTTCACCATATAGATAACCATTTCGGCAATGTTCGTCGCATGGTCAGCTATACGCTCCAGGTATTTAGCCATAAACAGCACCCGTGCCGTCCGGCCAATGCTTTGCGGATCTTGCGTCATATACGAGAGCAGTTCGCGGAACACCTCCGCCGTCAACCTGTCAATGAAATCATCGCGCTGACAGACTTGCAGGGCGAGTTCGGTATCTTCGCGGACAAAGGCGTCCAAGCTATCCCGCAACATCGACCGCGCCCATTCCGCCATGCGCAGCAAGTCCACGTTCGGCTTGATCGGCGGCTCTTGATTCAGCTCGATCGTACGCTCACAAATATTCTGGGCGATATCTCCAATCCGTTCGAGGTCAGTCGTCAGCTTTAAGCTGGTCATGATCAGCCGGAGGTCGCGCCCAGCCGGTTGATGGAGTGCGAGCAGTCGGGTGCAGGTCTCGTCCACCGTCACGTCGAGATAATTGACCGTGTGATCACGCGCGATGACTTCCTGGGCCTGCTCGGAGTTGCGCTCAACCAGGGCGGTCATAGCGTCCCTGATTTGCTTCTCGACCAACCCGCCCATCTCCAGGATTTTGGCCCGGAGCTGTTGCAGTTCCTCTTCATATAACCGGTCAGTGTGTAGTGGCATTGCCGTCTCCTCGCTTCTAACCAAATCTGCCAGTGATATAGTCTTCGGTTTCTTGTTTCTCCGGGGTAGTGAAGAGTTTGTCGGTCTTGCCGAATTCTACCAGCCGACCCAGGTACATAAAAGCCGTATAATCGGACACCCGCGCCGCCTGCTGCATGTTGTGGGTCACGATCACGATGGTATAGTGCTGCTTGAGCTCATGGATGAGTTCCTCGATTTTGGTTGTAGCGATCGGATCTAACGCGGAACACGGTTCATCCATCAGCACCACTTCAGGCTCCACGGCGATAGTGCGGGCGATACACAAACGTTGGTGTTGTCCTCCGGAGAGTGCGAGCGCATTATCGTGCAAGCGCTCTTTCACCTCGTCCCATAATGCTGCGGCTCGCAGACTGCGCTCGACGATCTCGTCGAGCTGCGACTTGTGCCGAACGCCCAGGATGCGCGGCCCGTAGGCGACATTTTCGTAAATCGTTTTGGGAAATGGATTCGGTTTCTGAAAGACCATCCCGACCCGTTTGCGCAACTCGGTGATGTCTAACGTCGGGTCGAGAATTTCCGTCCCACCGATACGGATACTGCCTGTGACTTTCGTCGCGTCAACCAGATCGTTGAGGCGATTCAGACAGCGGAGGAGCGTCGATTTTCCGCAGCCGGAGGGGCCAATAAACGCGGTCACCTCACGACGGCCAATGTTCATATTGATGTGATGGAGCGCCTGCTTACTGCCGTAAAAGAGGCAAACGTCGCGGATCTGAATCTCCGCAATCTCGACTGCGGCGCCTAGAGAAGGATCCTTCCCGTTCCCCTGCTTCGCCAGGTGTGGCAACGAGACGGCGTGAGTTGGGTGCGACCATTCTTTTTCCATAGCTTCCTGTGCTCTCTGCTCTAGAACGTGCCGAAACGAAGGCGGCTGCGCAGCCGGTTGCGTACGAAAATCGCGGTCAAGTTAAGCAACAAAATAATGCCGATCAATAACAGGGTCGTCATGAACACCATGGGCTTGGCAGCTTCGACATTGGGAGATTGAAATCCGACGTCATAGATATGAAATCCGAGATGCATGAACTTGCGTTCGAGGTGAAAGAATGGCGCATGGGTATCAAGCGGCAGTGTGGGCGCGAGTTTCACCACTCCGGTGATCATCAACGGGGCGACCTCACCTGCGCCTCTGGCCATGGCCAGGATCATGCCAGTCAGAATGCCTGGGAGCGCGCCGGGGAGGACGATCTTACGAATCGTCTCCCATTTGGTCGCCCCTAATGCCAGAGAGCCTTCTCGCCACTCGCGAGGAATCGCCGCCAATGATTCTTCAGTGGCAACGATTACCACCGGCACGGTGAGGAGGGCTAGGGTAAGCGAAGCCCACAAGATGCCGCCGGTCCCATAGGTAGGTGACGGCAGCGCCTCGGGATAAAAGAGCCGATCGATACTGCCGCCAAGCAGATAAATAAAAAATCCCAACCCGAATACGCCGAAGACAATGGATGGGACGCCGGCAAGATTATTGACGGCGATCCGCACAGCCCGCACTAACGTTCCTTGTTTCGCATATTCCCGCAGATACAGCGCCGCTATCACGCCGAAGGGAACCACCATAATACTCATCAGCAGCACCATCATGACGGTGCCAAAGATCGCCGGAAAAACTCCACCTTCGGTATTCGACTCGCGCGGATCTTCCCAGATGAACTCTATGAGTCTGGTCAGGTATATCTTCAAACGTTCCCCCCAGCTCAACTGGTTGGGGAGAAGAGCGCGGACCACTGCGGCAACGGGCAATTCTTTTTCCCGTCCGCCGGCAGCCTGTACGGTGATGCGATACCGCGCATTCTCGTCGCGCAATACCTTTAACTCTTTGGCTTTTTCCTCATAGCGTTGCTGCCACATCGCAATTTCTTGCTCTAGCGCAGCGACACGTTCTTGTGCGCGCGCGGGGTCGGATTCGTCCTTTTGTATTGTTTTTATGGCTAGGCGTAGACGCTCCAGATTATAGTTAATAGCGCCAATCTCTTTCTGTTCGATTTGCTGGATCTGTTCTAACGTCTCTTGAGTGCGAGGATGAATCTCCTGAAACTTCTGCCAGGCGAGAGGTTCTCCCTCGGCAATAACCTGACCATTCTCGGTGACTTTGGTGAGAAAACCGAAGAGGTGTCCCCATTCCCAGCGTTCGAACAGGATGGCATTTTCTGGATACGTCTGAGTGACAATCTGATTGTCATCGACCCAGCGAAAATCTGCGCCATAAATGTCGCGGTTGGCGATCTGAAATTCGGTCCGGTATTGGAGAGCTTTTCCGTCTTTCTGAGAGCCGGGCACTTCTTCTTGAACAACAACTTGACCAAGGAGTTCGCTGCCGTCCTGTAATTTTGCTTGTACCAACCGGCCCGGCCAGAAGAAACCCAGGGCATTCGCCGCCACAATCACGATCAAGGCAACAATCATGATCAGACTGAAGGCTAAGGCCCCACCCGTAAGCCACACAAAAGGGTCGCCACTTTTCCAGAAGTTTTTGAACACCCTACTCTCTACTCTCATGGGAACGTTCACCCTTCGACCCTTTGACAGGCTCAGGACTCAGGACGAATGGAGGGTTTTCCAGAACCGTTCGCGGTCAGCCTGTCGAACCACGAACGCAAATGCACTTGCTGCCGGATAAGCAGATTCATATGCGACTATAGCGCTCCCGTAGCCGTTGCCGTACTAGCTCGGCCGCGGTATTGACCAGAAAGGTCAGGATGAACAACAGCAATGCGGCTAAGAACAACACGCGGTATAGCGTTGCGCCATAAGGCGCTTCGGGAATCTCCACCGCGATGTTGGCTGAGAGGGCGCGAAACCCGTTGAATAAGTTAAAGTCCATGACTGGCGTGTTACCAGTAGCCATGAGCACGATCATGGTCTCGCCAACGGCTCGGCCAAAGCCGATCATAACGGCCGAAAATAGCCCTGGGCTTGCCGTGGGCAGGGCCACTCGCATTGCTGTTTGCCAGCGAGTCGCACCTAACGCGAGTGACCCGGAGATCAAGTGCTGCGGGACATTAGACAACGCATCTTCGGAGATCGTATAAATGATAGGGATCACCGCGAACCCTATGGCGAAGCCGACGACGAGGGAGTTGCGTGGATCGTAGCGCACCCCAGTGGTATCCCAAAGCCACTGCGGAAAGCTGCCATGAAAAAAGGTCGTCTCGATATACCCGCTCATACTCACGCAGGCATAGAGCGTCAGCAGGAGTAACGGAGCGAGAAAAGCGAGTTCTACGCCAGGCTTGAAGCGGCTGCGCACCGGCAGCGGGATCAGCCGCCAAAGAAATGCGGCCAGCAAAGCTACCAGCGGAAGCGCGAAGAGCATTAAGAATATGCCAGGGACAATCTTCTCGATGCGCGGAGCTAACCACAGGCCGGCAAAAAACCCCAGGACGACGCTCGGCAAGGCAGCCATGACTTCGACCGTAGGTTTAACCACATTACGCAAACTGGGATGCATAAACTGCGAAGTGTAAATCGCGGCGCAGATGCTGAGCGGAATGGCAAGGAGTAAGGCGTAGAACGTCCCTTTTAAGGTGCCATAGGCAAGCGGGGTCAGGCTAAATTTTGCTTCAAAATCATCCGAGCCGCTACTGGACTGCCAGGTATATTCCGGCTGCTGGTAGCCTTCGTACCAGACTTTGCCGAAGAGGGTCTTCAAGCTGATCTCGGGGTGGGGATTGGCAATGTTCCAATGGAAAAACCGTCCCTGGGCATCAACAGTTGCGGCACCGTTAGACTTAGGCGCGAAAGTCAGCACTGCGAGTGCGGAGCCGTCGGTAGAGAGATCGAGCAGCGTCTGCTCGGACGTCGAATGATGCAGTAAGACCGTACCCTTCGCATCGGCAGTAAGAAAGCCTTTATCCCGTGGCGACGTCGCGACCGCAGTCACTGCAGTGTCGTGCGAGCGGAGCGCATGTATTTTTTGAAAGGGAGCGTCTTCCGGTTTCTGCGGGTTTTTCACCTGAAACCAGACACTCACGCCGCCGGCACTATCACCAACAATCAACGAGCGATCACCTAGAACCCAGCCGAGGGCGCTAATACCAGCGTTGGGTGCAGAACCAGCCGAAAAGGTATTGAGCAATTGTGGATTGGCCGGATCATCGATTTGCCAGTGATAGATCTCTCCCGAGGCGGTCCCGGTTAGAAGGTTTGATTGGAAACGATCGAGCGCGAGGGCGGTCACGTCACTTTTCAGCGCGGAGGAGAGGTCAACCCGATACTCTTCGGTGGAAGATTCACCCATCAGCGATGATTGTTCGCGCTGGGCAAAAAAGAGGAGTGCCCGCGATCCGAGCACGGCCGCCGCACTGACCTTCCCTTCGTCTTCTCGGTAGGCCAGCGTCGTGATAGAACGCCCTTGCTCGTCAAGTTGCAACGGCTTCCCTTCTTTCACCTCCGGCGTAATCGTTCGCTGCCCCTCAGCAAGTTTCGCCGGAAAACTGATCTTCAGCGGGATGAGAAACCCGTTGGCAGTTCCCAGAGCAATGTCGTGATGGACGCCGTCGCGATATGCGGCGGTCACACGTTGGCCATTGAGCCCAGTGACAGAGTACTGCTGCAGCAGACGGTTATCTGCGAGTGAGAGAAAATCGACCGTGCCGGCGGTGGTCGCAAAATAGGCAATTTTTTGCTGATCATCCACACCGAGCGCCAAAACTGTATTGGCACCCTGCGGAGCAACCGCAGCTGCGCTCAATGACGAAGGTGCTTGCCCTCTTCCTTCGGCAAGATCAAGAGCGAGGGTCTTTCCTGGCGTAGCTGTAGGCGATTTCCACAACGGCAGGGTCTCGGCCACAATGACGAAGAGGATGGCAATGATGCTGGCAATAATCGCTATTCCACCCGCAGTGATGATGACCCCGGCTGCTTTGTCTGCCAGTTGTTTCCATGGGACACGCCCTTTTTTCCCGGCAGCGTAGAGGCGAACTTTGATCGGTGGCGCCGTGATTTCTCGTTGTGTCGCTTCTTGAATCTCTGCCATGCCTCTCCCAGCGTGGACCGCGCAACGAAAAGGGCAGAGCGAAAGCCTGCCCCTATACATTTCCTCGTTTCGTCTCTTATTGCAGTTTCGCTAGCTCCTCTTTCACTACTGCCGCAGACAAGGGGTAATATCCATCTTTGACGACGATCTCTTGCCCTTCTTTACTCAAGACAAACTTTGCGAACTCTCTGACTAGTGGATCGAGCGGCTTGTCCGGCGCCCGGTTGATATAGATCAAGAGGAAGCGACTTAACGGGTATTTACCGGTAATAACGTTCTCATAACTTGCCGCTTGAAACGGCTCTCCCGGTTTCGCCGCGAGCGGGACCGCGCGCACTCCGGAGGTCGCGTACCCAACACCGCTATATCCGACACCGTTGCGATCCTCACTGACGCCCTGCACTACCGACGCGGAGCCCGGCTGCTCTTTCACTGTATCCTTATAGTCGCCATTGCAGAGGGCGTGTTCTTTGAAGAAGCCGTAGGTCCCGGAAGCGGAATTGCGGCCGTAGAGACTGACCGGCGCGCCAGCCCAGCCGTCGGCCAAGCCTGCTTGTCCCCAGGTCGTAATATCTGCTCCTTTGCAGCGGTCGGTTTTGGAGAAGATACCGTCAACCTGCTGGATGGTTAGGCCCCGGACTGGATTATCTTTATGAACAAAGACGGCCAAAGAGTCGAGAGAGGAACGTACAGGCGTCGGCTTATAGCCGTACTTAGCCTCGAAGGCATCAACCTCGGTCCCTTTCATCGGACGCGACATCGGTCCGAGTTGCGCCGTCCCTTCAATGAGCGCGGGTGGGGCAGTGCTCGACCCTTTCCCTTCGATTTGGACGTTGACACTAGGGTAGATTTTCTTGAAGCCTTCTGCCCAGAGCGTCATCACGTTGTTCAGAGTATCGGATCCAATACTATTCAAGTTGCCTGAGATGCCACTCACCGGTTTGTAGGAGGAAATGGCAGGGTCTACTTGGACTGCTGCTCCTTGAGCGGAAGCCTGTTCCGTCCACCACAGCGCACCACTCGTGAGCCCAGCCGTAAACAGCAAGTGCGCGAAAAGCTTCTTCATGTTTTGTACCTCCATCGCAGAGAATGATAACGAGCCAATGTTACGAAAATGTTACAAGTGTGTGACTGAATGATGACCTTAGAAAGACAGCTGCGCATCGAGTTGGAGGCGATTCAGCAACGCGTTTGATTGTCCCGCTGGTCGATCGATGTACGACACGAAATGGTTCTTGGCGGTCAGGACCAACCGGGGGAACAGCATGTAGTCGACCCTGAGGAATGGTCCTTCCACGTTGGTGCCGCCGTCGCGGCCAAAGTCGCTATAGCTAAAAAACGAGACCACCGAGTCGGTTTCGGTGTGGGCCCAGACTGCTGACACCGCCCAGTCACCAGGGTTTTTGGTGGCGCCGAAGCTCAGACCGGTCCAGACGGCAAAATTCTTGCCGGTTTTGGAGTCCGTATTCACCGCGAAGTCACCGACGAGACTAGCCGGCCATTTGGCATACCCGGTGTCATAGTCGAGTTGGAACGAGCCGTTAAAGATATTGAACCTGCCAAAATAGTTTTGGATCTGTTTGCCGCCGGTACCGGGACTGATGGGAAATCCACCTATGACGATCGTGCCGTCCCGCAAGACCACCGAGTTGGTCATTTTGAGCTGGCTGTTCGAGTTGCGCGCCTGGGCGAGGAGGCTTTCGTGCGAGAAATAATAGTCTCCCATCGCGCCAGTCAATCGCAAGTTCGACAACAACTGCACCACTCCGACGGCTTGCCCGCCTACGATCCACGAGTCAGCCTGGTTAGCGGCTTCTCGGGCCGTCCACTGAATAGCGATGACCTGGAAGCGCCGCAGCAGTCCTTCCGTACCTTCAAAAAAGGTAAAGGTTTCGCTTGCTCCCTCAGGCATGAGATCATCATCCCAGATCATCTCTGAAGTCATCACCGCTCGAGGCCGGAACAGCGGGTTAGGAAACTTACCGCCAGTGATCGAGATCGGGTTCCAGATGTAGTCTCCCAGACCAATGCTTTCTTTCGGCGTGAGGGTAATGTAGGCCTGATCAATATTGATCGGTTTCTTGGTAAAAGCCTCGCCTAACGTCTGGTTGGAGGAAATGGGATCATTCGGGTCACCACTGACGAGACGGAACCCAGCTAGTACTTCATCACTGATTTTCATCGTCGCGCCAAAGCGAAAACGAATGCGCTCGCGTGAACGCGCGTTGACGCCGTCCTGATAGAAACCCTCAAATCGGTTGCGCATATCACCGGAGAAGGAGAAGCGATTCAACCAGTCGATACTCTTCTTTACATCCTTCACTGGATCTCGCCGAAAGGCCTCGAGGCCGGCTTCACGGGCTTCGTTTTCGGCCTTGGCCCGGTTCATCAGTTCTCGATACTTTTCTTCACTAATTTTGTTTTCGGACCTGAGAACGCCGAGAATTTCTTCGGCCACGCTTTGCCTTTGCGCCAACGCTGGTCTGACCCACAGTCCCAATATCGCAAGTCCGCCGCAAACAATCGTGCCTAGCTTTCTCATCCCCATATGGCTCCTTCCCTTCACAGTAGTAGTGATCTCTCGGTTTTGCTGCACTGATCTCTGTGCTTACTCCGATCGCAAGACGCACCACCTCCCTCTTCTCAAAGAGAGATCAGAAGCTAGAAAAGGAATGTTGCACGGAGATGACAGCTCGGTTATTTGTCCGTGACCGGCGCAAAGCCTGTAGGGGCGACCGCCCCGTTGCGGTATCGGGAGACCGGAGCGCAGAGCCAGTGGTCGCCCCTACAACAATCTGCCCTATAAGGGATTAGCCAAGCCTATATCCGCCCGTTCCGCGAGTAATGTATGCACCAGGATACAGAGCTCGGTGACCGAGAACGGCTTGCTAAGACAGTACTGCACCCCGTTCCGTCGCAATTCTTCTCGTAGTTGCTGAGAGCAGAGCGCGCTCAACACAATGACGGGAAGTGACGCGATCGCCCGACGCGGGTGCTTTCGCAGCGTATCGAGCACCTCCCACCCACTCCGCAAAGGGAGCAGGAGATCAAGCGTCACGAGGTGTGGAGAGAAGTTATCAAGCAAGTACAGTGCTTCAGCGCCGTCGAAAGCGGTCGCCACGCGATAGCCAGCTTGCTCAAGATTATAGGAGATCAGATTAGAAATGCTCAGTTCGTCTTCAACGATCAGAATTCGTTTCACCGGCTGTTTCCCTCCTGGGGAGACCTATCGCAGCGCTGTTTTTCAGAATCGTGCCAGATGCGTGACAATTGTGTGAATTAAAAGGACATCCTCTCTCCTGGAGAACAATTTTTCTCCAGCCCTTCCTGGCCCGTTGCCCTCTCCCGTTTCAGAGAATTGTCGTACTGCCGTAACATAGACGACCGAGGTCGCGCAGCTCGAACAGAACCGCTTTCTTGAACACAACTCGATGTCTCTAAATGCAGAGCTGCGAACGAGGAAATCACAATTGCAGAAACCAAGGGGGAGGTGCCGGGTCTCGGGAAATGCGGTGAACGGGGCGGCGCACTGTCACGGAGAGTTTTCTCTGCCTTGTCTGTCGCATTCTCTGACAACCAGTCGCTTCATACCGACCTCCTCGCAGTAAGAGCAACCCGTAACCGGGAACTTGTTCTTGACGTAGAGCAGTTTCGCGAGTACGCGCTCGCTCAATCACAATCAGCCACCGCTGCCACTGCCCGCGCACCCGCACCTGGAACCCTTTGCGCCTGAGATCCTCAGCCTTGAGGCAGACACCAAAGTAACGCTTGAGGTTTTCAAGAACAGCACAACCTTTTCCTTCTGCGCGCCCGCGCAAGTTCTCTCGTCCCTGGCTTGGCCGTGTTCCCAGTTCATGTTCGTGCAAGTTCATATGCCCTCCTTGCTCGGCTCAAGAAAACAAGATTGTCCTCTACTTTCCTGGCTGAGGCACCGATCCTCGTTCAGGTATGTGACCGGAGTTAAGGAAAGTCTATGAAAATTTGATGACACGTAAGGAGAGGGCCTGCGATGGCAATTCGTCAAGTCGGGTTCTGAGAGGGGAAACCGCACGGCAATTCCTAGAACGGAATTCCGTCCTTGTCCTCATCCACTGGACCCGGCGGGGGAGGAGTTGTTACAAACCAATCCGGCCGCTGGTGGTAAACTCGTGTAAGCGTTCTTGTGATCTGACAGGAGGAGCGTCACTCAGGGTAAGGCGTTGGAATTTTCCGTCGGGCAAGCACAGACGCGCCTTGAGGGTATCTGCAAGCTGAATATCCAAAATGGCGCGAATTTGCGCTTGGAGTTGGAGGTCGAGTATCGGAAAGGCAATTTCCACACGATTGTCCAGATTGCGCGGCATCCAGTCAGACGAGGCCAGCCAATACTCCGGGTTGCCGTCATTGTGGAAGTAGAAAATCCGCGCGTGCTCAAGGTAGCGATCGATAATTGAGATCACCCGGATTTTATCGGAGACGCCGGGAATTCCTGGCCGCAGACAGCACAGTCCGCGGACAATCAAGTCGATCTGAACGCCCGCTTGGCTCGCCGCGTAGAGTTCTTCAATCAGCGCGGGATCCTCAAGCCCATTCATTTTGGCGATCAGTCGGGCCGCGCGGCCTTCCTGGGCATGCTGTGCTTCACGACGGATACGCCGGACAAACCCGTCGCGGAGATCATACGGCGAAACCAACAAATGGTGAGACTCCCGCGGGTGAGCGTAGCCAGTCAACAGGTTAAAGAGCTCGGTCAGATCTTCGCCAAAAGCGTCACGACAGGTAAAAAGGCCGAGATCGGCGTACAGGGAACCGGTCCGGACATTATAGTTTCCGGTCGCCAGATGGCAGTAACGCCGGATGCCATCCGCTTCCTGCCGCACCACCAGACAAGCTTTGCAATGGGTCTTGAATCCGACGATGCCGTAGACGACGTGAGCGCCGACTTCTTCGAGCGCCCGTGCCCACGAGATATTCGCCTCCTCATCAAAGCGGGCACGCAGCTCAAGCAGGACTGCGACTTCTTTCCCATTCTCGGCGGCGCGGGCCAAGACCTGAGGGATAGGAGACGCCGGACCCACGCGGTAGAGCGTCATCTTGATCGCGAGGACTTTGGGATCTTCTGCCGCCTCCTCCACGAAGCGGGTGACCGCTTTGAAGGAATGATAGGGGTGGTGGACCAGGATATCCCCACTGCGGATTGCGCTCCAGATGTCGGGCGCAGTATCAAAGGCAGGCACTGGGAGTGACAGAAGCGGGCGATCTTTCAGGCGTGGTAGATCAAGCGCGGAATACAGTTGAAAGAGATCAGAAAAGCCGGTGAACCCTTTGCCTGGATACAGATCTTCAGGTTGAAGTTCGAGCTCGGCGACAAAACTGGCCAGCACCTCTGCCGGCAGATCCTCGTCATATTGCAACCGCACGGCTATTCCCATGCGACGCTCACGGACACTCTGTTCAATCGCGATTAATAAATCTTCGGTGCGTCCAAGCGGAAGCTGCATGTCCGAATCACGCGTCACACGCAGGGCATGACAAGAGAGGATATCGTACCCACGGTAAAGTTGGGTCAGGTGCAGATGAATGACGTCCTCCAAAAAAATAAAGGCGTACTGTCCGGTTGGCGCCGGCAGGGCAATAAAACGGGGAACGACCTGCGCTGGCAGGTGAACCACAGACAGTGAGGTGTTGGGAAGATGCGAGGGAGCCGAAGGTTGCAGGGAGGCAACGAGACAGAGCGCACGGTTCGCTAGATGAGGAAAAGGATGTCCTGGATCAATCGCTAGGGGAGTGACGATGGGAAACAAGGTTCGCTGAAAGTATCCTTGCAGGAACTGTTCTTGCTCGGCGTTCAACTCTGATGGACTGACAAGAGAAATCCCCTCCGTTGCCAGCCGTGGCTGGAGGTCCTCTAAGAAACAGCGATGTTGCTCTTCCACCAATTGATGAACGCGCTCGGAGATAGCGGCTAGGGTCTGCGCCGGGGTAAGCCCATCAGGCGCGGTATCTTGATCGCCCACCTCAAGTCGCTGTTTGAGGCGGGCGACTCGCACCATGAAGAATTCATCCAAGTTGGAGCTGAAGATCGCCAAAAACTTTACCCGCTCGAGGAGCGGGACATTTTCATCCTGCGCCTCCTCAAGCACCCGGCGATTAAACTCCAGCCAGGATAACTCACGGTTCAGAAACAGTCGTTCATCCATGTCTCAGCCCTCACCCAAAAGCCTCACGGAGGAGGAGCCCCTGGCGTACTCCGCCTGTACACACGGTGAGCGTGCGGTAGTCGCCCAAACGCATAATCTCCTCGATGACAACGGTCCCGGCGAAGATAATATCTGCCCGTTCTTCTTTGAGTCCACGCAGCCGCATCCGGTCGCGCACGGAGAGTTTCTCCATGCGTTCGCGCAAGACAGAGACGTCAGAGCGCCGGAGGCAGAGTCCTTGACGAGACCGCTGTTTATCAAAGGCTGCTAAATGCATTCTTGCCAGGGTACGAACTGTTCCGCCTAAGCCAATGACCTCTTCACCTTTAAATAGAGATGGCAAGTCCCTCTCACAATAGCGTTGAATCTCTTGGCGAAGTGTCTGGATTTCCTGCTCGGTTGGCGGGTCATTCTTGAAAAATCGTGCCGTAGTCCGCACGGCTCCGAGGGGAAAACTGGAGGCTGAGGTAATGATGCCAGCTCGGATTTTCGTCAGTTGAAGGCTACCTCCACCTAGGTCTGCCACCACGCCATCGCGAAAGGGAAGGCTCGACAACGCGGCCTGAGCCCCAAGGCGGGCTTCTTCTTCTCCGCTGAGCACCTGTACCGTAACCCCAACCTCGCGTCTGAGTTTTTCCAGCAACGCGCGCCGGTTGGACGCGTCGCGGACCGCAGAGGTCGCCACGGCCAGAATGCGTGGTTGATACTCGCGGCGAACCTCACGCAGAAAGCGTTGGACGAGCCTTACCGTCTCCCTGACGGCAGCGGGGGGTAAGACTCCGGGGCTACCACCGCTGAGACGAGTTTGCTCACGCTCTTCGCGTAACACTTGGAATCCTACGCCAGGAATAATCGACACGACGAGACACCGGACAGCGTTCGATCCCAGTTCGACTAAGGCAAGGAACTCAGACATAGAAGGAGCATAAGAAAGCGGCTCCTGAAGATCAATGGCGACCTCACTCCTTGTCGAGACTCTCCCCAACTCCCACCTCCTCCCCTTCAACTACACGCCGACTGATCCACGCCAGCGCGCGCTGCAGGTCGGCTGCCGAGGCGCGAAAACGACGCATCAGGCGACGAGTATCCACCAGATCGCACGGATGACGTAACAGATGCAGAACAATCTTTTCACTCAGGCTTTCTGGTTCTCCAAGCGCAGAGAGTCGTTTCGCTGCTTGGCCCTCAGCCTCTAGGCGTTCGAGTCGGCTCAGCGCCTGCTGGATCTCGGCTCCCGAAGCGCGGAAACGGCGCATCAGGCGACGCGCGTCGACCAGATCGAAGGGATTTTGCAGGAGATAGCGGGCAATTTTTTCTGCCCGCTCACCCCCCTCTCCCAGGGTTTGCGACGATGATCTTGGGTTAGGCATACAACAGCTCCTTGCAGAAATTGTCTCCTCTACGAAAGAGGGAACAATTCCTGAGGATTGGCATGGGTAGAATTCTTCTCGGAAAGATGTTTATAACCTAAAGGGAAAATATGACAACTGTATTACACAGAAATGACAAGAAAATGAAACACTCGTGCCTTCTTTTTTCTCCGCGGTTGTCACCAACTTTTTACCTGTGTGTCACGACATTGTAGAACCCGCCGTCTATACTCTGCCTATTCGCTACTAAAAGGAGCAGGTATGCCGATTGAGGACCCAATCCATCTGTCCGTCCAACTTTCCTCCCATTGGTGGGACCGTCTCCAACTCGTGGCTGAGCGTTGCTATGCCTCACCTGCTGATTTTATTCGCGAGGTTGTCGAGGCAGAAATTGTCAGACGTGAACTCTTGCAGGAACAACAGGGAAACTGTAGCCCGGAATGGCTGGCACTTATGACCGGACAGGTTCACGGCTCTCGGCTGCAGTGAGTTGGCGCTCCGATGGTCTCCCCATATCGAGGAGAGCACGGACAGCAGGAAAATTCAGTCGGTACTTACTAACGCAAGCCCAGGGTGGGGCACACTGGCGCTGTACGGTAGCACTTGTCCCATCGTTGCCGTGCGAGCTACTGAACTGACGCTCTGTGCAGTGCACTTCATCAGTATCCTTTCAGATATGGACGAGCCTGTATTAGCCTACAGGGGCGCCTCACTTTGTCCATACGTCTGTGGCGATTTTTCTTCCTTCTTTCACTACGATAGTTTGGTACACTACTGTTACGCAAAAATCTGCTAAGAGCTTCACAGCGACGAAAGGCAAACAGTGCATGCCGGATTCCTCCGTAAAAGCAAAACAAGCATGGCTCCCTCCTCGCCCTTCTAAGAATACCTCGGTGCGACAATCGCTCCGGGGAACCTTTTTTGGCTTTCTGCAAAAAGTCGCAGAGACCGACGATGCGAGAACCCTGTGGAGTCGCACCCTTAAAGGCCAGCTTGACTGGCAGCCACGGCTTCCCCCTCGTGCCTTTACCTGCCCGCCTCCTCCCTACGCTGAACTAGGGACACGACCGCAACCCGTCCGATCAGTAAAAGAAAAGGAAACAATTATTATCACCGCTCGGTTCCGCAGCGGCAGTACCTTTCTCTGGAATCTTTTCCGTCACATCGACGGGATGACTGCCTATTATGAGCCCTTCAACGAGCGTCGCTGGTTCAATCCACAAGCACGCGGGAGCACCGTTGATCCCACCCATAAACATGTGGATGACTATTGGCGTGAATATGAGGGATTAGAAATTCTCAGCAATTTCTACCGGGAAGAATGGATCGAGAAGAACCTCTATATGGAAGCGGCGTTTTGGGACCCTGGAATGAAACAGTATGTCGATCTTCTGATCCAGCAGGCGCCAGGAAGGCCCGTTCTGCAATTCAATAGGATCGATCTGCGGCTCCCCTGGTTTCGCCAACACTTCCCGGATGCCACCATCGTTCATCTCTATCGGCACCCGCGTGACCAATGGTGCTCCTCACTTCTCGATCCACGATGCTTCTCCAAAGATGGGCGCATGGACCAGTTTTCCCCTCACGATAAATTTTATCTCCGTATGTGGGCAAGCGACCTGAAATATCACTTTCCGTTTCTTGATGAACAGCATGTCGTCCATCCGTATCAGCTGTTTTATTACCTCTGGAAAATTTCTTACATTTTCGGTCTTGCCTTCGCGCACCACTCCGTCGCCTTCGAGCATGTGGCGACGGATCCAGATACCTATCTGACTCGGCTGCTCGAAGCAGTCAACGTCCGCCAGTATGATCTTACAAAACTCAAAGCTCTCATCGAAACAGCTCCGCTGGGAAAGTGGCGCGAATATGCCGAGGATGATTGGTTTAAGCAACACGAAACTAATTGTGAAACAATGCTGGCAGATTTTTTTGCTTCCTTAGACGGAGACGGCGAACGTCAGGGACGGTGAGGCTGGGCCGACCAGAAGGACTCCCGGACAGACAATTGTATCTGACCTCCAAGTTGCTACTTCTCTACGTGTGACCAACTGTTAGTGGCAAGGAACCGTAGAGGAAGGGACGTTCTCTCGCGCAACCGCCCGGAAGATCTCGAATGGAATCCTAAAGACTTCAGAGGAAAGCCCCGCCTCTATATTGCTTTCACGAACCACACGGGCGGGACTCAGCTCGATCAGAATGGGAAGTTATTGCAATCTGATGTTGCCGACAAGCGGAGTGATCAGGATGGTGAGATTTTTGCCCTGCAAGAGACCGATACAGGAAATCCAGCCGGTTCAAAGACCTTTACCTATTTCCAGGTGGGGAGTATCTATTCGCAGGTACTCCCCGCACGTTTTCCACAAGAACGTAAGGAAGGAATGACAAACGTGTCAGCCAAAGCACCAAGCGGAAGCACGACCTTGCCTTCTCCCAACTCACTAATTGGATGGGTAATAGCATGGGCGGCGGCGATTTTTCTCCTCCTGACGTCATTGGCTAATAATCCTGTCGATCTCGTAGAGGGTCCAATCCTGTCAAGATGAGAGGGCGTCTATAGGTGGAAGACTAGCATCGTGCATTGCCTCCTTGAGCGAGCAGAAGTTGCTCAAGCTGCCTGAAAGCGCGTAGAACGTCTTCCACTGAAGCATGGAAACGGCGCATTAAACGGCGAGTGTCGATGAGATCAGAGGGAGTATGTAAAAGGTGCTGAACAATCTGTTCTGCAGGGTCTTGATTGATTATCGTCGTTTGTGGTTGCGGCTCTTTCGTCACGACATACCTCCTTACAGCCAAGAGCAAGAGAGCCATGCCTCGGCTGCGTAATGATGAGATAGCTAAGGTTCTAAGTTAGTAAGTAATGAGGGTTGGCCGCGCCTACGAGGCGGCGTGGGGTTTCACCAATTTTTCTTAAAGACGTCACGCGTCCGTAAGCAAACAAGAGTAGATTGCATGGGGTGACGGTACTGTATTGGAGAAGCGGCAGCTTAGCAATGGCGGTACGATCGGCTTGCTTCTGAATCTAATAGGCTGGCTCGTGGCGGAGAAATTTTCTGTTGGTCACGCAACACGACATGCTGCTCCACCAACAGGCAGGAAGGCCAATACCCTCAGGAATCTGGACAAATCGCGAAAATAGACGAGAATTTCTCTGATAAGTCCTCGGCATACCATCTGCTATACGGATCTTGGTGACACGCAAAAAATAAAAATGCAGGAGAAGCGTCTCTTTCCTGCATTTTTCCCTCACCGCTTGGTTCTTCCCTCACCAAGCGGTGCTACAGGCCCGCAGGTTTCCCCTCCTTTACCCTGCGGGCCTGCGCTTTCCTCACTTACTACTGTTCATTTTCGTCGAGAGAAAGGATTTCACTGATTATGGAAGAACTCGTTGAACCTATGACAGACGCTCTATACTCAACTAGAAAAGCTCTCGGTTTTTTCTGGCCCTTTCGTGCAGCGCGGGTGGTGGTCTCGTAACGTACAGCAAGAAACGTTGACCGAGGTGATTTTGCTTCTCGTCACCCTGGCCCTGGTGGGGAGCCTGTTGTTTGGGTTTTTTCATGCTCTTTCGCAGTGGGATGCAGATGGTGCAAATTTAACCGTTCTTATGTGAAAAAATAATTTAATTTATTACCCTTATCTTGAACGAGGATTATCCCTCTGGTACTGTAGCTGCCAACAGGTCCACCGCTAGGGTTTCCCCACCTAAGCGGTGCTCAGAGGCCCGCAGGTTTCCCCTCCTTTACCCTGCGGGCCTTTTCTTTTCGCTTTTAGCGACTCCCCAAAAAAAAGGTGAGAACACCGATAGCCCAGCAGTAGTAGGCAAAGACAGAGAGCCGACGTGAGCGCGTCATATTCAGCAGCACCGCAATGCTCCAATATCCCACTAGGAGTGCGGCGATGGTTCCAACACCGTAGGCAAGCGGATCGAATCCTTGGAGAGCGTCGTGTCGATGCGCCCCTAACTCGAGCACAAATGCGCCAGCCACGGCAGGGATCGATAACAAAAACGAATAGCGCACCAAGAGATCACGATCGAGACCAAGAAAAATGCCGGCGGCAATGGTCGAGCCGGACCGCGATAACGCGGGAATAATGGATAATCCCTGCGCAATGCCGATGACCAGCGCATCGACCGCTCTCATCGCCGGCAGCTGTCGTCCCGAAGTCTGCACCCGATCGGTGATGAACAAAAGAAGCCCGGTGATGATAAACCATATCCCAGCTCCGCGCAGGTCATTGAACATCGCTTCAAACTGTTTACGGAATAACAATCCGATGATCGCGGTGGGGATCGAGCCGACAATCAACAACCACAGCAAGCGACGATTCGCGACTGCCTCATCAGTCGCGGGGGAAAACAATGACAGGAGTATAGCCCAGAGGTCTTTGCGGAAATACAGACAGACGGCGACGAGTGTTCCAATATGCAGGGTCACGTCAAATAGCACCCCTGGCTGGGAGAAACCCGGAATTAATCCTTGGGCTAATACTAAGTGGCCAGAACTACTCACCGGAAGAAACTCCGTCAGGCCCTGTAGGATGCCGAGAAAAAGTGCAGGAATTACTGATGCCATTCCACCTCCAGAGGAAAGAGTACGCTGGGCAGAGAACGGCTAGCATGATAAGGAGCAGAATGTATGGGTCAACGGTGGTCCTGCTGGCAGGGAGCGAACATATTTCTGCTTCTGCCCTTTCTTTTGGGGACACCGGTTCACGCCGCAACTTTCATTCACGGTGTGGCCAGCGGTGATGTGACAGCGACCAGCGCGGTCATCTGGGCTCGCTCCGGTGAGCGTGCCACGCTGGTAGTGGAGTACGCGACAACACCAGCATTTATCGAAGTTCGGAATGGCGGGACGATCCAGGCCACGGCAGAAACTGATTTTACCGGGACGGTTATCCTCACCACACTACAGCCTGCGACTCGTTATTATTATCGCGTGCGCTCGCAGGACCTACTAAATGCCAGCAGCGAGACCGGCTCTTTCTCGACTGCGCCGACGCCGGCGGAAAAACAGTCTGTTACTTTTCTTTGGGGTGGAGACCTCGGTGGACAAGGATTTTGCCGGCGACCTGAATACACCATTTTCGCACCGATGCGGGCTCTCGCGGCGGACTTTTTCATTTTTGGCGGGGATACCGTCTACGTCGATTCTCCCTGTACTTCTCCGCCCAATGCGCCGGGAGCGGACTTTATCGCGGTTACTCAAGAACAGTTCTGGGCTAAATATCGCTACCAACGCGAAGACCGACTCTTCAGGGAGTTACTGGCTGTGACGCCAGTGTATGTGTTGTGGGACGATCACGAAGTAAGAAATGACTTCTCCGGACCAACGGAACCTCTCCTGCCACTGGGATTGAAAGCATTTCTTGATTATTTCCCGCTCCAGCGCCCTTCCGCAGAGCCACAACGCCTCTACCGTACGTTTCGTTGGGGGAAACTCCTGGAAATTTTTCTCCTCGACACCCGTCAATACCGCAGCTCCAATCGTCAGAGTGACGGTCCGGAAAAAACGATGCTCGGCCCGACTCAACTGCGTTGGCTCCTCGATGGACTCGCCGCCTCAAATGCAACGTGGAAAGTGATTGTTTCGGGCGTGCCGCTCTCCACCTACACTGGGAATCTTTTCAAAGGGCATGACAGTTGGGCGGGTAGTCTACTGATCAGTGGCTTTGATCGAGAACTGGGAGAGATTGTCGGTGCCCTGCGTGATCAACACGTGCAGGACGTCGTCTGGCTTTCGACCGATATTCATGTGGCCCGTCTGCTCTCCTACGATCCGACCCAGGACGGTACGCCCGATTTCTATGAGTTTATCAGTGGCCCTCTCAGCGCGATCACCGGTGACCTTAAACCACTCGATCCGACCTTCCGTCCTAAGATTCTCTACGAGGAGACCAACTTTTTTAATTTTGGTGTGGTGCGGATTGATGGCGCAAGTCGCGCGCTCAATGTGGAGATTCGTGACCAGCAGGGAAAGGTGCACCACTCACTCACGCTCCCGGCACGCTAGCAAGAGCAAGGAACTGGAAGAGAGAGGCACTATGACCTGAACGCCCTCCCAGATCTTCACTGCTCAACTACACCGTAAAGATATGCACCGATGCGGCAGCGTTTTCCCCACCCAGTACACCGCCGCCATTTTCGGTGAGACCAACCTTGGCGCCAGTCACTTGCCGTTTACCAGCCTCACCACGGAGTTGCCAGAAAATCTCGGCGATCTGAGCGACGCCAGTCGCGCCTACTGGGTGCCCCTTGGCCAACAGTCCACCGCTGGGATTGACCGGCACTCGACCACCTAAACTGGTCGCGCCTTCGTCAATCAGTTTCCCACCCTCGCCAACACGACAGAGCCCTAGCTCTTCGTAGACCAGGAGTTCAGCTGGAGCGGTAGCATCGTGAACCTCTACGACGTGTAACTCTTCCGGGCCAATTCCCGCCATTTTGTAGGCTTTTTGCCCGGCCTTGGTCACAATGCCCGGAGCATCAGCCGCATGCTCTTCACTCGATGAGACAATCGATGCCCGTACAAACACCGGCTTCGCTATCAACTGACGAGCCTTCTCAGCAGTGGTGATCACCACCGCAGCTGCGCCATCGCCGATGGGCGAGCACATCATCCGTGTCAGCGGTTCAGCAATCAGCGGGGCGGCCAGGACCTCATCAACGGTACGCGGAGTTTGGTACTGCGCGTGCGGATTGAGACTACCGTTCGTATGATTCTTGGCCGCGATCCACGCAAACTGTTCGCGGGTCGTGCCGTAGCGGGCCATATGTTGACGCGCAAGATTGGCGTAATAATCCATGAAGACGCTGCGCGACTCGCCGGCGCCACTGCTTTGCTCCCCACTCATCTGTCGCGCGAATTCATCGGCCAGGTCCACATCGATTCCGCTCCCGATTGCCTGAAAGGTCCGCTTCTTGTCGGAGTGGAAAAGCTTTTCCATCCCGACGGCCAGCACGGTATCGTACATTCCTGAGGCGACATACAACCAGGCGAGATGGAACGCGGTCGAAGAACTCGCGCACGCATTCTCGGTATTGATCACCGGGATGCCGCCAATCCCCATCTCACGCAGAACGACTTGTCCGCGAATGCATTCCTGGCCAGTAATGAGCCCGGCGACGGCGTTGCCGACCGCCGCTGCCTCAATGGCGTCCTTCTCGATCCCAGCCGAGCGCAAGGCGTTTTCTACCGCCTCACGAGCGAGATCTTTCATGCTGCGATCTACATGTTTGCCAAAGCGGGTCATTCCCGCGCCGATCACTGCAACCTGTCGCATATACTGGCCTCCTCACGTCGACATGATAGGGTGAGGAGTCTAGCAGGTCACCAAAGCAACCGAAAGGAGCGCAGCAATGGAAGATGCCTTGGCTGTCATTGGACAGTGGATTGGTTTAGTCAAAGCGGCGAAATTTTCTCTCGCGGAAATTAGCCGTGATTGTGAAGAACGGGTAGCCGCCGGCACCGTCACGATGGAAGAAGATTTTCGCGAAGCCGTCGACTCGATTTTTGAGGCGCTTAGTACTCTTCTGGTTCGCCTTGAAGAACAAGAAGAAGCATTTGAAGAAGAACTCGATGAGGAAGAGGAGGAAACGTGATCCCGGCTTGGTATTGCCCTCCCATTGTCACGGAATTTTCGCTCGCAGTTGACATATCAAAAAAAATTGATATATTGCCCCCATGTCGTCATCTGCCGCAAAACAGCTCTTCCCGTTTCGTCAGGATTCCATGACGCGGGTCGCGCGTTGGTTTCATGCCTTATCGGACGAGACGCGGCTGCAGCTCATCGACTGTATCAGCGAGTGCGAACAATGCGTGTGCGACCTCACCGATTTATTGAAAACCGGACAATCACGCCTCTCTTTTCATCTTAAAATCCTCAAGGATGCCGGCATTCTCCAGGACCGGCGTGAAGGACGGTGGGTCTACTACTCACTGAATTCGGAAGCGATCGAGGGCTTGGAACAGTTCGTCAGCGAACTGAAAACCCGCCACCGTAGACCAGGGAAAGCGAACCGTTGTTGCAACTGACCCTTTTTTTGCCTTTATTCATCAATATTTTTTGATATGAGAAAGAAGGAGATCATGGTTGACCAGGACATCAAAGAGATCGTCAAAGACAATTACCGCAAGGCAGCCCTACAAGTTGTGACTGGCGGCACTGCCTGCTGCGGGAGCGTGTGTGGAGAAAGTAAGAGTGATCCAATCACCGCCAATCTCTACGCAGTTGAGGAAACGAAGGGGCTGCCGGCAGAAGCCGTCAACGCGTCGTTAGGCTGTGGGAACCCGACCGCACTGGCGCAACTTCAGCCAGGGGAAACCGTACTCGACTTGGGATCCGGCGGCGGCATCGACGTTCTGCTCTCGGCCAAACGGGTCGGCTCGAGCGGGAAAGTCTACGGTCTCGACATGACCGATGAAATGCTGGCACTCGCACGGGAAAATCAACGCAAAGCTGGAGTGGAAAACGTCGAGTTTCTCAAAGGAGAAATCGAGCAGATTCCGCTTCCCGATAACTCGGTTGACGTCATCATCTCGAACTGCGTCATTAATCTCTCGGCCGATAAGGACCGTGTCTTGGCCGAGGCTTTCCGCGTCCTTAAGCCGGCAGGCCGCTTTGCCGTTTCCGACGTAGTCGTACGAGGCGAGGTCCCAACTCCGATCCGGCGGGGTGTCGAGTTGTGGATCGGCTGTGTCGCTGGCGCCCTGGAAGAAGATGAGTACCGCGCCAAGTTGGCAAAGGCCGGCTTCGAGCACATAAGCCTGGAGCCAACGCGCGTTTACCAGGTAGAAGACGCGCGGGAATTTCTCGCTAATAAAGACATCGATATCAAGGCCTTCGCCGCGCAGGTCGAGGGCAAGTTCATGAGTGCGTTCGTCCGCGCGCGTAAACCGGCTGCTCTATGACAGAGAGTGAAGAGGAATATTTTTACCTAACCGCCTTCTCAGAAAAGGAGACAGACAATGGCGCAGAATACCTTTCATGTGGCAATCTCAGTAAACGATCTTCCCACAGCGGTCGAGTATTACAAAAAGATTTTGGGGATCGCACCAGCGAAGGTCAAACCAGATTACGCGAAATTTGAGATCGTTGATCCACCGGTCATTCTCTCCCTTAACCCAGGTGGCGATCCGGGAAAAGTCTTGCATCTCGGCATTCGCTACCCTGAAGTGAGTGAGGTCGAAACCAATCTCTCGCGCACAAAGGCTCAAGGGGTAGCCGTCCGCGAACAGTCGGGGACGACTTGTTGTTACGCTAAGGCAGATAAGTTTTGGGTGCACGACGCCGATGGGCTCGAATGGGAAATGTACACGCTGCTTGAAGACGCTGAGGTCCATTCGATAGTTGCAAAAACAGAAGATGTTTGTTGCCGCCCGGCGGCATCAAAGCAAGGCGGCGTTCAATCCGAGACTGCTGCGAATAGTTGCTGCGGACCAGCGCAGGGTGCCAAGGACGAAACCCGACTGGTACAGATTCAAGCGAAAGGATCGTGTTGTTAATGCCGATTGCAGCATTGCCAATCTTGGGAGGAAATACGGTGAACATACAGGAGGACAGAGAAAACAGGACCGAGAATTATCAGTTGGTCGGACCGCCACAGGACCCGGCGTGCGCCGCAACAGATGGCCACCTGACATCTAAGCAAGACGAGTCTATTCGTCTCTTCGCAGATCCTCCTAAGATTGGCGAGGTCACGAAGCTAACAACTACTCCGTCAGCCCTGGCGGAAGCACGGACGTTTCTCCCTAGATTAGCCGAGCACTATCTGAGTGAGCAGCAGTTCCCCATGAGTCGAGAAATTGCCATCCTCTTTGTAGATATTGCTGACTCCACGAGCGCAGTTTTGCAGCAACCACCGGAGGTAGCCTTGGCACTAGTACAGCGCTTCATGGGCCTTGTAACGGAGGTGGCGCTGGCGCATTGCGGAGATGTAAAGGATTACGAAGGAGATGGCGCCCTGCTTTACTTTGGCTCGGTAGAGCAGGCGACTCGAGCAGCACTAGCGATCCGTAAGGCCCTAGCAGCCCGGGAGGAAGGCGGCTTCCCCCTCCAGGCCAGACTGAGCGTGAATGTAGGCAACGTTATCATTGGAGTAATTGGAGCACCGCTCCGACGTTCTATCGCGCTTATCGGCCCGGCCGTAAGCCTAGCTTCCCGGTTGTTAAAGCATATCCCTCCTGGAGGGATTATTGCCCCGCAGATAGCCGTAGAGAAGCTCCGCGCAGAAGCTCCAGATTTGGCCGAGCGATTCGCGGTCTGGGGAGAGTGTCTGATCCTCAGAGGATTCGAGGCAGAGTGTGTGACTGCCTACCATCTTGCGCCGGATGTAGAAGCGGACAACCCTCTCCTCTGTAATGAACAGATCCCCGCTTGGTCATCGCGATGTAATCGCGTTGGGTCGGTGTTCGATATGGGTCGATAACGAAAGGACTCATTCATGAGCGCAACCAGCAAGCTTTCTTGTCTTGATCGTTTTTTACCGTTGTGGATTTTTCTCGCGATGGCGGTAGGCGTCGCCGCAGGGTATTACATCCCTGGTGTCGAAGCTTTCGTGCAACGGTTCCAAGTCGGTACGACCAATGTGCCCATTGCCCTTGGACTGATTCTGATGATGTATCCACCCTTCGCTAAGGTACGGTATGAAGAGCTCGGGCGAGTATTTCGGAACTGGAGAGTGTTGGGGCTCTCCCTTCTACAGAACTGGGTTATCGGCCCCGTCTTGATGTTTGTTCTCGCACTCCTCTTTCTCCGCAATCACCCCGAATACATGGCGGGACTCATCTTGGTCGGGCTCGCCCGCTGTATCGCGATGGTCATTGTGTGGAATGAGCTCGCTGAGGGGGACACCGAGTATGCAGCGGGGCTGGTTGCCTTCAACAGCCTCTTTCAAGTGTTCTTTTACAGTGTCTATGCGTGGATCTTTATCACGCTCTTACCACCCCTCTTTGGGCTCCAGGGGAGCATCGTTAACGTCAGCATCAGTGAGATTGCCAAGAGTGTATTCATTTACCTAGGATTTCCATTCCTGGCGGGGATGCTCACGCGATTCCTACTGGTCAAGGCCAGAGGCAAAGACTGGTACCATACGCAGTTTATTCCGCGCATCAGTCCGACCACACTCATCGCTCTCTTATTCACCATTGTGGTGATGTTCAGCCTCAAAGGGAACCTGATCGTGCAGTTACCCCTTGATGTCGTGCGCATTGCGGTACCGCTTCTCATCTACTTTGTGGTGATGTTCCTGGTCAGCTTTTACATGGGCCGCAAAGTGGGGGCAGACTATTCACAGACGGCAACACTCTCGTTTACGGCGGCGAGCAACAATTTTGAGCTTGCCATTGCGGTAACCGTAGCGGTGTTCGGCATTAACTCCGGGGCTGCTTTTGCAGCGGTGATCGGGCCGCTGGTCGAAGTGCCCACCATGATTCTGTTAGTCAATGTGGCCCTGTGGTTTCAGCGACAATATTTCGCCGTTCCGCTCCCCCAAATGATATCTTCGCGAAGATTCGCGCTTGACTTGCCGAAGAAAAGCGAGTTTCCATAAAGGGGTCCTGACGGGACTGTTTCACGCCGGTTATCCCTCTTGCGGCACCGGTGTTTCACCTCCATCGATACGATCCTTCCACCGCACGAAACGGAAACCGTTCGCGCCGACCCGTTGGACCGCGGCCGAAACCCGCCGCGTTACACTACTCTCATTGAGGTAGCCAATACTCTCAATAGTTACGATTTGTGGGAGGCCGAAGTTGACCCCCCGTCCTGCTCCGCCTGGGAAAAGACCCGCCAGATTCGCCCCACTAGCTTCCGAGCGGCGCTGGACGAGATCCTGTACGGCGGCCGCGTCCAATCCTAGAACGGCCCGCAGGACTAACGGACTCGCCGTGAGCAAATTCACTGACCCTCCGGCCCCGCTGTAAACCGTAAAAAGCTCCCGTAAGGCCGGACCTTCGCGTCCATAGAATAATGCCGGCGTCACTCCATGAACAAGCAGCAGCTCCTCAACCGAGTCAAACGGACCGTCCTTGGCCGGATATGGCACTGGTAGTGACAGATAATAATCATTCTCTGCGCCATGGATACGGGCCAACGGATCTGGGTCCCGCCAATCTTGAATGGTGTCAGTCAACAGTTGCGCCGACTCCATATCGAAACCGAGGTTGGCGAGGGTCTGTCGTAATGTCGCCTCGTCAACTTGGTTGAGATTAATCTTGCCCGCTTCATCCACCACACGCACCCAATAGCCTCCGCTGGCGAATTCTTCCTGCTTCCAGCGCCCATCCCCACGAACCCAAACATCGAGTTGCTGTTCCGCCGTTTGCTGTCCCAACATCCCTGGCGGTCTCAAACCAAACTGCTGGCCGAATCCACCGGGCGGTTGGCCGAATAAGCCGCCCGGCATATTGAGCATGTTACGGCCTTGCTGTTGTGCACGGACGATCTGATAAAGCGCACGCTGCAAGCCAGCGGTGGCCAGGTAATAAGCTGAGACTTCTTGCTGATACACATCGGTGGTCAGTGCCTCGAGGCGCACGGTGCGGGCTAATTCCGCAGCCAGGACCATGAGCACCATGAGCCCCCACATCACAACAATCAGAATGATGCCACGCTCACGTTTCATCGAGAACCTGCTCCATTACTCACGCCCTCTGCGGCGCCCCGCTCTCCCTGGTGGTTGCGGAGGGGCTAAAAGCTCCATCTGGGGTAATCGAACGGTTAGAGGAACGTCGATATGCCACTCGTAAGGTAATTCACCGAGTTGAGCCCGCCAAGACAATCGTACTGCCGTGGGGAACTGACGCTCGTCCTTTCCCTCCCAACGCTTCACCCATTCTTCACGATCTTGATTCTGGGTCGGCCGCAGATATTCCCAGGTTAGGCTCTCAGCGCCAGGCAAGATTTCGGTTTCCTGTCGGATACTGCCCTCACGATCATTGAGAAGATCGGACGGCAAAGTGGGCGCTGAAGTCCGCATCCATAAACTGCGCCGGCCACGCGATTCGCGCAGAAAATAGGTCACCTTCTCGAGTCCTCCTACTTCTGGACGGCCGGTGGTCGCAACGAAACTCACGCCTTCTGGTTCACCAGTAAAATAAACGGCGACGCCACTTTCTGTCTGCAGGGCGAGCGGATAGGCCGACTTCAGCTGTCGAGCGATGAGCGCAAGCGCCGCACGCGCGCGCTGATTCTCAGTGGTGCGAGCTTCACCTTTGTCGGTCACGCGTATCCCAAGGCTTAGGGCAGCATTCACGATTAAGACGATCAGGCTCATCAGTGCGAGACTGATCATCAGTTCAAGGAAGGTAAACCCTTGGGCACGAGCAGTATTCACGGCTATTGTGGTTGGGGTTGATCACTAAGGGTGCGTAGAGAATGTAACACGAACGACTGCTGTCCTGCGCCCTCACGCCAATATACTCCGACTTGAATTTCTTTGAGATGAAAAAAATCGGTTGCACTCTGGCGATTCGGTTGCAGTCGCGCGCGGTCTTCATCCGGGTGAATTTCCTGTACCTGCGCCCGCCACGAATACCCGCCGGGGAATTCCCCGGCTTCCTCTCCGTCTTGCAGGGTGGGCTGCGCTAATACTCGATCCATCACATTCTGTGCATAAATGATAGCCTGGGTCCGGCGGGAAGCTTTCACGTCCAGGCGTAAGCTCCCCCCAAATACTTCTAATACGGAGACAATGCCGACCGCCAGCACGGCAAGCGCGACCATGACCTCTAGCAAAGTAAAACCGTTTGGAGTTCGAGATTTAGAGTGCGGAGTTCGGAGTCGAGAGCTGAGCCGACGACAGTAGAACATGCCTCGCCTTATAAATCGATTTTCTGTCGCTTGTAGTTTACTCATCGCGCCAGATGATTGCCGTGCCGAGTAGGGGATTGAGCACGAGGCCATACGCAGTGACCCCACTACTACGATTTTTTGCGATCCGCACCTCGCCCCCGGAATTCGTACCGTCAGGATAGAAGCGAAATTCAACTTCGCCTTCTTCACGAAAAAACCGTCCGCGCGCCGAGAGTTCGCCACTTCCTGGGGAGACTTCTACCGTTTCTCCCCCACCCTCGTGCCAGTACGTATTCGTGCGCGGCGCAACAACCAGCACTTCCTCACGCCCTTGTTGGACCGCTCGCACACGCATCAGTTCCATTGCTGCACGCAAATGGACGATGACTTGACGTGGGTCAGCAGTGGTAAAACGACTACCAATCGTAGGAACGACGAGGGCCGCGGCGGCCGCGATGATGAGCAAAACAAGCATCATCTCCAGGAGGGTAAAGCCACGCTCTCGGAGGTGCACTCGCACCCGAGGCATGACTGGCACGCACTCACCTTCGAGACTACGGATTCGTTTCATTTGCTCACTTCTGTCCTTTTTATTTCCCGCAGCTTCAGCACGATGACGAGTATCGCGATACCGATTGAGAGGAAATAACGCGGTTCGCTCGACGGTTCAGGTGAACGCCACAGTTGCTGCCCACAAAATAAAATCAGCGCCCCCATGAGCGTAATCATGAAACGATTCCATAGATCGCGTCTCATAGGTTAACCCTAGCGAATCAGATCCATTCTCCGAGTAAGGTCTTTGGCGATGTTTTTCTGGTGTGCTTCGAGCGTTCCCCCACCAATTTCGAGTAGTTTCGCATCGCGCCAGAGTCGCTCAACAACATACTCGCTAAAATAGCCGTACCCACCTAATACCTGCATGGCATTATCAGCCACTTGTTTCGCCATAGTGGTCGCGACCAGTTTCACTCCGTCAGAATCAATGCGTTGTCCCGGCTTATCGAGATCCATTCTTGCCGCCGTATGATAGAGGTACGTACGTGCGGCCATATACTGCGCATACGAATCGGCAATGTAGCGCTGGATCTGGCCAAAAGCATTGATCGGTTGACCGTAGGCCGTCCGTTCGCTGGCGTAGCGCGTCATGACCTCTACACAACGAGCGGCCATCCCAGTAGACATAGCACCAATGGTAACGCGCTCTATTTCCAGGTTTCGCATCATGTGGAGCAGGCTGTCGCCTTCCTCACCGAGTCGATTGGTCGCCGGGACAGCACATTCGTCAAATACCAGTTCTGCGGTCATCGAGGCCCGCATACCAGATTTTCCGTGTAATCGCTGACCTAAGGAGAATCCCGGAAAGCCTTTCTCAACGACAAAAGAACTGATGCCTTTTTCCGTCCGCGCATAGACAAGAAAGATATCACCCAGTGTTTTGTCATCCAGGGCACCATTGGTAATGAAGATTTTTCTCCCATTGAGGTAGTAGGAATCTCCTCGGCGGACGGCCTGGGTTTTCATCCCCATCACGTCGGTGCCAGCCGAAGGTTCAGTCATACACATCCCACCAACCCAATCGCCAGAGATGACTTTGTCGAGATAGCGGCGGCGTTGCTCATCATTGGCATTATGGTAAAAGTTATTCACGAACAACATCGAGTGGGCCAGGTAGGCTAAACAAAAGCCCGGATCTGAAGCGGAAAGTTCCTCGTGTACAATCACCGCGGCAATCGCGTCCATCCCGGCGCCACCATACTCGGGAGCAACGGTAATCCCCAGCAGACCCAACTCCCCCAGTTGGCGAAAAAGCGGCAGATTGAACCGCTCTTCTCGATCATGCGCCAACGCCTGCGGTTCGACCTGGTCACGCACGAAGTTCCGTACGGTTTGGCGCAGCAATGTGTGTTCCGGGGTTGGGTTGAAAAGGTCAATAGTCGGCATAGATCCTCTACTTCCTATTCCTCTTTGTTTAGCGGGCTTTTGGAATCCTGCGTCAGCATGGGGAGGCTGTCAACTAAGGGTGAGGAAAAGGGGGTTGGGAGTTGGAAAAAGACAGAGATTAGGAGTTGAGAGTGAAGTTTTTGTTTTCCTCTTACCAACCCCTAATCCCCGCTCCCTAATTGATTCCGTACAGAGCGGCGGCGTTACCACCGACTACCTGCGTGACAACCTCTGCCGGAGCGGCTTGAAAGTGTTCGGAGATATATTCCTTGGAGCGCGGCCACGGTGAGTCAGTATGCGGGTAGTCGGATGACCACATGACCTTGCTCATGTCATACCGCTGACGCATATCGATCCACACGTCTTCGAACTGGAAAGTTGCCCACACCTGGCGTTTCACGTAGTCGCTTGGCGCCATTGACAACTTGACGTTTTCGAAGTGTCGGAGCCGATCATAGCCGTGATCGAGGCGATACATAAAATGCGGCAACCAGGAGACATCGTTCTCTGCCGAAACAATTTTGAGCCGCGGGAACCGTTCGAGCACACCACCATACACCATGTCAGCAAGCGTGATCTGAATTTCATGCGGTAGGCTCATATAGGATCGGAGAATTTTGCTGAAATCGATACCGTGTCCCCGTCGTGCGGTGAGGATATGGAGAGAAAGCGGCATATTCAGGTCTTGCGCCGCCGCCCAGAAAGGATCGTACTCGCGATTGCTATACGGACGGTCATCAGGTGGTGCTCCCCAGATCAGTGCACCACGTATGCCCTTCTTGGCGATGCGCTTGAGTTCTTCGATACCAGCCGGAATATCTTCCAGGGTGATAGCACCAAGGCCGATGAGACGTTTGGGGTTATAGCTCACATACTCTGCCGCCCAGTCGTTGAAAGCGCGAAAGGCAGACGCACGGAGCCCTGCATCCTGGAGGCCAAACAGCAACATACCCATAGAGGTGTACAACGCCTCGGCGCTCACACCATCACGGTCTTGTTCTTTGAGACGTTCGGCCGGGTCCCAGACGCTCTGCGGCGCTACTTCGAACCCCTTCTTGGTATGCGCAGGCAATTCTTCAGCGCTTTTCCCCGAGCCAAAGAAACCGGCGACTGGCACCGGAGTGATATTCTCACAGACAAAGAACTCGCCTTCTTTTCCCTCGTTCCCGCGCACGGTATGGGGAGCGCGATCACGAAACTGCTTGTCCATGCGTTCGCCCCACATATTCGGCGGCTCAACAAAATGCGAATCTGCAGAGATAATGCGGAATTCCATACTGTAACCCTCCTTCTGTTTGGATGCGTTCAGCATCAAGCCGATAGACCATGCTTCTCACGCGTGAGGTGATTTGCGCGCACCACGTAATGGCGGGCCCTTGTTCTTGATTGACGGAGGCAGAGTGCGTTTCCCCTTCATTGCCTTGCCTCTGGAGCGGGACGCTGCGATGAGAGAGAAGATGCGCTTCCCACTGCCCTACATGAAGATGTCGGAAGTATAGGTCTCTTTTTTTGCGAAAGTCAAACGCTACTTCGAGAAGGAATGGAGGTGGAGCACAGCAAGGTAGGGCGGGCCCTGCCCGCCGGAGTTGGCAGGCGCAGCCTGCCCTACAAAAGAGAAGTTCATGCTCTGTACCGTAGACGACCGCGATCCGCTATCAGAATTTTGCCCCTCCCCCTAGGTGTTTCTCATACGCTTTGGTCGCGATGATCTTCCGTATTTCACTTATGGTGATATCGAGTTCATCATCTTCGGTATAAAAATGCGGCGCAATACGGATACCGGCACCAGGGCGGAAATCTACGAGAACTTCGCGCCGAGCCAGCTCTTGCACAACCGCGGCTGCATGAAGGACATCGACGATCACCATCCCGCCACGCTTGGCCGCCTCGCGCGGCGAATTGACCTGCCACCCTCGTGCATCGGCTAACTCGATTAAGCGCGCAGTCTGGCGGAGGGATTTTGCCCGGATCTTCTCGACTCCAATCTCATTGATGATGTCATAGCCGCTCTCTGCCGCGTAGAGCGCCGGGATGGCGGGCGAGCCGTGGAGAAAGCGGTGAATGTCATCAGCGTAAGTGATCTCGCTGGGTTCAAAAGCAAACGGCGCGCGATGCGCCATCCAGCCCGTGACTTGCGGTTCAAGAATTCCTCGCAGCTTGGGATGAACATACAGATAGCCAGCCCCCGGTCCACCACACAGCCATTTCACCGAACCGCCGACGACAAAATCGACCTCAAGCTCTTTCACATCGAACGGCACCGTACCAGCAGACTGGTAGACATCAAGCACGACGTACGCTCCGACTTGGTGCGCTTTGTCAATGATCGCCTTCGCATCCTGGATGTAAGCGCTCTTAAAGAGCACGTGCGAAATCGGCACCAGTAGCGTCTCTTCGTCGATCGCCGCGAGAAGGCGTTCGGTATCTATGGTGATGCCATCATCGCTTGGTACTTCGACTAGCCGCGCTCCAGCGGCTTTCACATGTGCAGCATAGACATACATTACGGACGGGAAGTTGAGCGCCTCGTAGACGATCTTGTTACGCTTTTGTCGCAACTCAAAGCACGAGAGGATAATCGACTGGCAGATCGAGACATTCTGGTGCATTACCACTGACCCCGGCTCGGCGCCGATGAGGCGTGCGATTTTATCACCCGCCGTGACCGGCATCTCCCACCAACCTTCTGCCCAGGCGCGGATGCCACGCGTCGCCCAAGCATCGGCATACTCTCGCAGCTGGTCGTACACGCCGCGTGGCATCGCCCCGAGCGAGTGACTAATCATATAGACGGTTCGTTCGAGGATGGGGAATTCTTTGCGGTAGGCGAGCAATTCATCCATGACGCGCCTCCTTAGACCGAATCATGACTCACAACTGAGCCGAACGTGCTCGTGCTTCGACGGGCTCAGCACGAACGGGCTTTGTCCTTGTAGAAACGTAGCATACTATGTCTCTACCCGCTCGCCCTGAGCGTGTCGAAGGGTGAACGGCGGTAAGGGCATTGCATCTCCGGAACTCCAATGGCTCTCATTCTTCACTCATCAGCGATCGCGCTTCCCACAGTTCCGGGAAGAATTTTTTATCGAGCGTTCCTTTGAGATAGGAAGCCCCGCTGCTCCCGCCAGTACCCATGCGCATGCCAATCGTTCGCTCCACCATCTGGATGTGGCGCAGCCGCCATGAGACCAGCAGTTCGTCAAATTCTGTCAGCCGCTCACATACGTCGATCCAATCACGGTGACCGCGCTCGTCTTGATAGAGTGCAAGGATCGCTTGAGCGCGAGCCTGGAACCACTCGGCATCGGCCGCATCTTCTTTCACTGGCGGCATAGTACCCAAGGCAGCAAGCGCAGCGAAAAATACGTCGCGTAGCGAGGGCTCGTACAGTCGTCGTTCCAGCCGGGCATACATGTCCGGCGTCGGTTCGTGCAGACGTAGTAGTTTTTCGTCTTTCAGACCACACAGGAATTCCAGTTCGCGGAATTGTTCAGACTGAAACCCACTCGCCGGCCGCAGCTTGCCACGGAAAGCGAGAAAATGGGACGGGAGCATGGTCTCCAGAATCGTAAACTGTTGCACCAGAATCCGCGCGACCTCAGTACAGCGCCGTAACAGCCGCGCCGCTTCGTAGATCTCATCCTGAGAGCCTGGACTCTGGGCCGCGGTACGGAAGTTGGTAACGACGGCATCAAGCTCGTGTAACAACAATTTGAACCATAGCTCATAGGTTTGGTGGGTGATGATGAAGAGCAGTTCGTCATGGTGCGGCGGTGACGATTGTGGCTGCTGCAGGCTCGTCAGCTCGGGAACGCGAAGATAATCGCTGTAGGTGAGCTGCGCTGCGCTCGACGTCGATAGCTGCTTCCTACTCATAGGGAGATTTAAGCATGGGCAGAAGCGCAGCGTCAACGCAGCCGTATTAAGTGTCTGTCCGAATAACCCCGCGAGGGTGTGTCCGAGGGTAAAAATCCCCCCGCCAGTCGCTTCGCGTCTGTCGGCCCTCTTTGCCAAAGGCGATTATGCTGAACTTGCTCTTTGCGTCTGAATTCCCTCTCCCCTGGTGGGCAGGGCCGGCGCATTAAGTCAGCCCTGTCGAGAGCACCTGGACTAAGTAGGCATTGTCCCATCCGGCGCGCAAGCGGCGGATGGGGAGGCCCCCCGTTTCGCCCGGTTGCCGTTTGAGCAGTTGTAAGGCCATCCGTCGGACCATGGCCACATTCTCAGCGGCCCGTAGGTCGCGAATGCGACACTGATCTTCCCGAAAACTCACATCCCGACACCAATGTAAGTCATTCTCTACGCGCCAATGTTGGCGGATCGCAAAGTGCAGCGTTTGCACTTTGGGCGGTAAACTACTCAGATAGTAGTGCCGGTCCTGCTGGGTGCGCTGGGCCGGGGGACCCCGCCGACCTGCTTTCCTATCATCTCCTGGCCTAACCGCAACCAGCGCTTGTTGATCGCTTGTCTTGAGCGGTGAGTTAAATGCGGATAGGCTGTATCAGAAAATCAGTAGAAACAGATATTCAGAAAGGACTCTTCATGGACGCTACGGTACAAGTCCGGCAGAGAGGGGCACTCACGCTGCCGGCGAGCCTGCGGGAGCGGTACAACATCAAGCCAGGCGACACGTTCAGAGTGTTGGATTTGGACGGTATTCTGGTCCTCACGCCAATGGTCCCCATGGTGCCGGAGTTGGCCCGGGAAATAGAGCGCGCCCGAGTGGAGGCAGGGCTGAGCGTCGAGGAAATGCTTGCCTCCCTGCGAAAGCAACGTGAGCGTTATGTCCGAGAGAAGTATGGCCGCAAGCGGGCATGAATAAGCCGGCCGTATTTCTCGATGCAGATGTCATCTTCGCCGGAGCCGCCGCCCCGACTGCACATGGCGCCAGCCATGTTGTCCTGCGTTTGGGCGAGATCACCCTGATCGATTGTGTCACTTCCACTCAGGCAGTCACTGAAGTCGAACGCAACCTCGCTGAGAAGCTGCCAGGCAAACTGCCCGAACTCCGGCTGATCCTAAGTCGTGCTCTCCGTGTCGTGCCTGATCCGGCCCCGCGAGAATTGACTCGCTACAAAGGCCAAGCTGATCCTAAGGATCTGCCGATTCTGGTCGCTGCCTTGCAGCACGATTGTCGCTTTTTACTGACGTTCAATACCCGTCATTATGCACCCACCACTGACAGGATCGTTGTTCAACCGCCTGGGGATTTTTTGAAAACCCTGCGGACTCTGTTGGCAAAGTTAACAGCAGAGTAAGTCGTCTTGAGCAGGCGACAGGGCGATCGTTCCGTGGTAGTCCCCTACCCTTAGTCTTACATTTCCCTTGCAATCGCGCCCGCCTTGACCTGACGCCGGATGGCGAAGAGAACAGCATGGCTTTGGCATAGCTAGTTGTGGTATGGTCTCGGCATGAGTTCGGTGACGGCTACTAGTGAGGCTGACATTCTCTCCCGAGTTATTGCTCCGGAAGAGCCAACTCTTCCCCCCGATACCGCCAAGATCATCCTGACGTTTGACTTCGGGCAAGAGGATCGTGATCGCATGAACCAATTGGCTGAGAAAGTGCGCGAAGGGACGCTGACTGCGGAAGAGCAGGCGGAGATTGACTGCTACGAACGGGTCGGTCATTTTCTCTCGTTGCTCCGGTCAAAGGCACGCCTCTCTCTGAAACAAGCCAGTGTGCACTCCTCCTAAGTGACGGATGGAGCAGTCACTCGTTGATCGGGTTTGGCAACGGGCGAGTTCAATCTGCGAATACTGTCGAATGCCGCAGCAGTATGATCTCCTCACCTTTCAAATTGATCACATAATTGCCCGCAAACATCATGGGACTGACGAACCCAGGAATCTTGCGTTGGCGTGTTTTGCTTGCAATAACCACAAAGGGCCGAACATTGCGGGAGTAGACCCCGAGACAGATATAGTTGTACGACTGTTTCATCCTCGACAAGACAAATGGGAGGACCATTTCGAGTGGCACGGAGCCATGCTTGCTGGTCGCACGCCGATCGGGAGGGCAACACTCGACGTTCTCGCCATAAACTTGCCCCATCGGATACGATTGCGGCAGATGTTGATTCTTGAGGGAGTGTTTCCACCGCCTAACAGGTAAAGGAGGGAATATCTATGGATCTCGTCATTCGCAATGGCACAGTGATCACTCATGGTGATCATTACCAAGCGGACGTGGGCATCGAAAGCGGAAAAGTTAAACAGATCGGACAGGGGCTCGGCCCAGCGGCGAAAGAGATTGATGCGAGTGGGAAATATCTTTTCCCCGGCGGCGTGGATGTGCACACTCATGTCGATTTTGAACTGTTGGGTAATCGCTCGGTTGACGATTTCTATTCCGGCACAGTCGCCGCCGCCTGCGGAGGAGTAACTACTATTGTTGACTATGCTTTGCCGGGGCCGGGACAATCAATCCAAGGCAGCATCGAAGCTTGGCAGAAAAAGGCCGAGGGTAAAGCGGTCATTGATTACGGTTTGCACCCGGCGATCTTTGAGCCGACGCAAAAAATTATTGACGAGATGGCTGACGCGGTCGCCGACGGTCACACCAGCTTCAAGCTGTTCATGATCGGCATGGCACGCTTCGATGAGTTAGCAGCGCAGTATCTCAAAGTCATTGCTCAAGCCGGCCGACTAGGCGCGCTCACAAACATTCATGCTGAAGACCAGTGCCTGATTTCTTATCTCACCGAGCAGTTCACCGCTGCAGGAAAGCTTGGAGTACGTCATTTCGCCGACTCGCGGCCGCGCCTCTCTGAAGGTCTCGCCGTACAGCGTGCGATCACCATGGCACGTTACGCCGAGGCGCCAATCTATCTCGTGCATCTCTCCTGCGAGGAAGCACTCGCACCCATTCGCGAGGCGCGCGCCCGTGGACAGATCGTCTATGGCGAGACTCGGCCAATTTATCTTCACCTGTCACGTGAACGATTTGAAGGGCCTGAAGGAGAGCGATACATCGGCTGGCCGCCACTCCGCGAAGCTTCGCAAATGCAAGCTCTGTGGGATGGCTTACGCGCTGATAATTTACAAACGGTCGCTACCGATCACTGCGGCTGGACCTTAGCGCAAAAGAAGAAGGGCAAGACAGTAGATGAGCTTCTTCCTGGTATGTCGAACCTGGAGACTATCCTCCCTATGCTTTACTCTGAGGGTGTGGGCAAGGGGCGGCTCTCGCTCCATCGCTTTGTGGAAGTGATCTCTACCAATCCGGCAAAACTCTTCGGCTTATATCCTCAGAAAGGCACGATTGCGGTAGGTTCCGATGCAGACATTATTGTGTTCGATCCCAAAAAAGCAGTGACAATTCGACATCGCGATATGCACTCGCGCTCAGACTACGAACTCTACGAAGGCTTTCAAATTACTGGCTGGCCAATTTTAACGCTCTCACGTGGGGAAGTGATTGTGGACAACGGTAAGGTCCTCGGTTCAGCAGGCAGGGGAAAGCTGCTTAAACGGAAAAAGTTTACCGTAATGTAAAGCGGTGGTCGATTTCGTGGAGACGGAGCATGCTCCGTCTCCACCCACTCATCTGATGATAGGGAATCGCAGTTGTGTTCGGCACGAAACCTGAGTGTGGCTTTTGTAGAGCAGGCTGCGCCTGCTATCTCCGGCGGGCAGAGCCCGCCCTACCGTGCTGGTGACGGTGTACTGCCTGCAAGCGAAACTCGCTCTAAGACTTGTTGGGGACAAAATTTTTCTGTGTCATTTGACGGCGAAGTGTGCTAGCAAGGGAGTATCTTTCAAGCCTTGAGTGTCCTCTGGATCAACCCTAACCCACAAGGAGGTGTCTAATGTGTTACGAGTGGGAAGACGAGCTAGAGTGGTACGGCGAGGATGAGGAAGAAAAAGTGCCGATCGATGTCGCAGTCGAACCGGTAAAGATTCAGGAGCCCACAGTCTCGGAAGCAGCATAGACCGACAGAGAGTAATGAGGACTGAGTAAGGAACTCTGACGCCTCAGTCCTCGCCACTCATCGCTCAGTCCTCATCCCTCATTACTCATCGCCCATTACTTCTTCGGCTGCTCAGCCCAGCCCTCCGAGATCGGCACCCAAAAGAGAATATGAAACTTCCGTGAACGGAATTTCCACTCATCCCCGACTTTCTTGTACACATCATCGTAGTAGCCGGACGCAATCATACTTTTCCCGTTCTGCGTCGCTCGCAGGTCGAGATAGCAGTTGCCAACCGCCCGGGTCGGACTTTGTAATTCGATCACATGATTATGAATATACGGACGAGGATCGAGTCCAAGCCCCTGCTCGTACGACTTCAGCAGTTCTGCCCTGCCTTTCGCCACCGGTACCGCTCCGCCCGCATCAAACTCACCGTCCGCGGTAAAAAGGTTGACGATCCCAGGGATATCCTTCTTCCATACCAAGTGACAGTATTTGAGTGGTAACTCGCGGATTGCTTCTCGATCAGCCATCTCGCGGACTAACGTTTCGATACTCTTCGCCATACCTTCCTCCTTTTTCATCAGTTCGCAATTGTCGGCAAAAATGAGAATCCCTAATGAGATGACACACGGCAGGGAACAGGTTATAGGAAGAGGAAAGGAGCCCTGTCAACCATGAGAGTGAAGCTGGCGTTTGGTCGCGAAGGGGCAGAGATCGACATTCCGCCACATGTCCGTGCAATGCTGCTGGAAGCAAAGTTTGCCGAGGCAGTGGCGTCTCCTGATCGCGCGCTGGCTGAAGCGTTGCGACAGCCGCTCGGGTCCGCTGCCTTACTCGATCTTGCCAAAGGTAAGAAGACGGCCGCCATTTCAATCTGTGATATTACCCGACCCGCACCAAACCGATTAGTGTTGCCGCATGTTCTGACAACCCTGCAACAGGCCGGAGTGCCGCGATCCGGTATCGTTATCCTCATTGCGACTGGACTCCACCGTACAGCCACACCGCACGAGTTGCAGGAGATCGTCGGACCGGAGATTCTCGCGCGTTACCGTGTTGTCTCTCACGCTGCTCGCGATGCCGCTTCCCATACCGACCTGGGAATGACTCGCTCGGGAACGAGGGTACTGATTGATCGGCGTTTCATCGAGAGTGACTTGCATCTCAGTCTTGGCTTTATCGAGCCGCATCTCATGTTGGGCTTTTCTGGCGGAAGAAAACTGGTTGCTCCTGGGTTGGCTGGAGAAGAAACGATTAAGCGGCTCCACAGCCCATTTTTTATGCGTGATCCCAAGGTAGTGGAGGGTTCATTTCCTGACAATCCACTCCACCAGGAATTACTCGAGATCGCGAGCATGGCACGTCACGATTTTATTGTCGACGTCGCGCTCACGCGCTCGCGGCAGATTGCCCAGGTGTTTGCTGGAGATCCAGTTATCGCCCATGCTGCGGGTGTCGAGTTCGTCCGCCACACGACCCTGGCTCTGCTTAAGGGACCGGTTGACGCGGTCATCACCACGAGCGGGGGTTATCCACTTGATCTCACCTACTACCAAAGTGTGAAAGGGGTGACTGCCGCGTCACATATCGTCAAACCAGGAGGCACGATCTTGCTTGCCGCTGCTTGTCGAGAAGGTCTCGGCAGCCCTGAGTTTACTCAATTTGTCCGCCGCTTTCCTGACGCGCGCACGTGTCTCGACGTGATGGCAGAAGAGCCGGTAGTGATTGACCAGTGGCAATTGGAGAAGCTAGCGCTCGTCATGCAGAAGGCGCGGGTGTGTTTCTGTACGACCGGTATTGCGGTTGAGGACCGGACGTATTTGTGGGGGCCGGTCTTCGAGGAACCTCAGCGCGCCGTCGAAACGCTCTGCGGCGACCTTCCGCGTGGGGCAACGGTCGCCGTCATTCCTGAAGGCCCATACGTGTTCTCACAGTTGACGAGAACAGCATAGGGGCGACCTGTTGGTCGCCCCTGCGGAGTAGATGACTACACCATGCGATAGAGGCGGATCGCATTATCAGCGACGATCTTCTGCGTCACATCGGCTGGGACTTTGGCAAAGTCCTTTTTGATCACTTCAAGTGAATTGGGCCAGGTTGAATCGGTATGGGGAAAGTCAGATGCCCACATGTAATTGTCGGCACCAAAGTAATCCCAGGTAGACGGGCCGATGGGATCATCCTGGAAGGTGGCGTAGAGATTGCGCTTGATGTACTCGCTCGGGGCCATCAGCAAGGGTTCCTTCTCGAAGAAGCGGAACTTCTCCCAGGCATGGTCGGCGCGATACATGTAGTGAGGAAGCCAGCCGGTATCGTTCTCAGCGGAAACAATGATGAGTTTCGGGAAGCGCTCGAGTACGCCACTGAAAATGATGTCGGTAATTGACTGTTGCACCTCATGGATCAAGCGCATGTAGCCGCTTTGGGTCGCTCCACGGCGCTCACGGCGAGGGGTAGTTTCGCCATTCGCATTAGGTTTTCTCTCCTGGTTGCCTTTCTTACTCGTTACGACATGGAGGCTAATCGGCATCCGCAGATCTTGCGCCGCAGCCCAGAAGAGATCGTATTCCGTACTGCTGTAGGGATGCTCACGCGGCGGTGATCCCCAAATCATCGCCCCGCGCAGGCCCTTCTTGGCACAGCGCTCCAACTCTTTGGTTCCTGCTTGGACATCTTCCAGGGAGATCAGCGCGATGCCAAAGAGCCGTTTGGGGTTATGACTACAGAACTCGGCGACCCAATTGTTATAAGCGGTGAAACAGGCTTGCTGAAACTGCGCATCGTCAAGACCAAACAAGGACATCCCCAAGGTGGTGTAGAGCACTTCTGCTTCCACACCATCGATGTCTTGATCTTTGATCCGTTCGACAGGATCCCATCCACTCGGCCGGCAACCCTCATAGCCTTTCTCCCAAGCTTTCGGTAGGTCTTCTGGCTTACTACCAGCAGAAAAACCCCCAGCCACAGGAAACGGCTTGATCCCTTCGACAACGAAGAAGTAGCCTTTCTTCCCCTGATGACCCTGGATCACCCGCGGGGCGCGGTCCTTATACTTGTTGTCGAGCCGTTCGCGCCACAGATCCGGTGGCTCCATCATATGTGAGTCCGCAGAAATGACACGCATTGCTATTCCTCCTTTTTCCGGGTGCCGCCGTAACGTACAGCCCCTTTTTTCTCGTTCGCCAGCATTGTCAGCTAAGCGCCATTGGTTTGTCAAGAAGCGAGGCCCGATTCGCCTCCATCTTCTATTTTCTTAACAATAAAAGGAAGAAGAATTCTCGGTTCTCGACTTCAACCGATGCTTTCGAGGCCGTATTTTTCGATCTTGCGATACAATCGCTGACGGTCGATATCGAGCAACCGCGCCGCTTCGTTCTTGTTGCCTTGGCTTTTGCGCAGCGCGGCAACAATCAGCGATTTTTCCATGTCTTCGAGGGTGGGGAGCTCAGCCAGACTCTGAAAATTGACCGGTCTCTCCTCAAAACCGGCGATTGGCCCAGGGAGATCGGTCAACGTGATTTCGTTACTGCGCGAGAGAGCAAACATCCGCTCAATCACATTTTGTAACTCGCGAATATTCCCCGGCCACGGATAAGTAATGAGCTTTTCGAGCGCCTCTGGCGCAACTTTCTTCGGTTCGACTTTGTATTCCCGACTAAAGGTGGCAATGAAGTGTTCAATTAAGAGAGGAATATCCTCGCGGCGCTCCCGTAAAGGCGGGAGATGAATGGGGACAACATTGAGCCGGTAGAAGAGGTCCTCACGAAAGGTGCCTTTCTTTACTTCTTCTTCGAGGTCGCGATTACTCGCGGCAATGAGCCGCACGTCTACCTTGATCGGCCGGTTTGATCCGAGAGGGGTAACCTCCTTTTCCTGGATCACTCGCAGGAACTTCACTTGCAACGCGAGCGGGATCTCAGAAATTTCATCAAGGAAGAGTGTCCCGCCATTGGCGGTCTGAAAGACTCCATTGTGGTCGGCGATCGCCCCGGTAAAGGCTCCACGCCGGTGGCCAAAGAGCTGGCTATCGAGCAGAGTCTCAGACATCGCCCCACAGTTGATGGCGACAAAGGGCCGCTCGGCCCAAGGCCCTTGACGGTGAATGGTCCGCGCGACTAACTCTTTGCCGGTGCCGCTCTCGCCGGTGACCAACACGGTACTTTTATTTTCACTCACTGCGGCAATGAGAAAATAAATTTGCCGCATGATCGGGCTCTGGCCAATGATCTCGCCAAACTTTTTGTATGCCCGCACTTCGCGTCGCAACTGCTCCACTTCTTCACGCAGCCGCTTCGTTTCCAGCAGCTTATCGACCTTTAAAAGGAGCTCATCGGGATTACACGGTTTCGTAAGATAGTCTGTCGCGCCAGACCGCATCGCTTCGACTGCACTCTCAATCGTCCCGTGCCCAGTGAGCACGATCACCGCGCAGCCGCACGCCTTGGTATCCATCTCTCGCAAGAGTTGCATGCCATCCATGACCGGCATCTTCAGGTCGGTAATCACCACATCAAAGGGAGTCTCATCGAGAAGGCGGAGCGCGTCACGTCCGTTGCTTGCAGTCTCGACCGCGTAGCCTTTTCGCTGCAAGATCTTGGCCTGCGTTTTGGCCATGTTGATTTCGTCATCGACCAGCAGGACACGCGCTGCCATAATGAGCCTTTACGGGCGGGTTACATCTGCACTTCGGCAATTTGCTTCTCTCTCCGGCGTTTATCAGCTGCACAAGGGCATGGGAGTTCGATAACAAAGGTTGTCCCTTCCCCGATTTTACTCCGCACCGTAATGTTTCCTTGATAGCGCTTGATAACCGAGTGCACGACTGACAACCCGAGACCGGTGCCCTGCCCGGGATCTTTGGTCGTGAAAAACGGATCAAAAATACGATGCAAGTGTTCCTCCGCAACCCCAACGCCAGTATCGCTGAACTCGATCACCACTCGCTTATCCGGATTGCGCTGCGTCCGGACCCGGAGTTCTCCCCCTTGCGGCATGGCTTGGACCGCATTGGTAATGAGATTGAGAAATACTTGCCGGAGCGCATTTTGGTTAGCCGTGCAGGTCCCGACTTTGCCGAGGGCCGTACTCACCTTCACGTTGTTGGTCTGGAGATACTTCCCCATGAGTTGGAGAGTTTTTCGCAGGAGATCATTGAGATTGACTTCTTCCATCTCCGTCCCGCTCTCGCGCGAGAACTCAAGGAGATTCTTGATGATCTCTTGGGCTCGGGCAATTTCCTCCTTGGCGATGCGTAAATCCTCACGCACCTCTGGATTCTCGGTACCGACCACCTCGCTGAGGTCGTAGAGCGCGTTCATAATGATGCCCAAAGGATTACGCAGTTCATGGGCAATGCCGGCGGCGAGCTGACCGATCGCCGCCATTTTTTCAGATTGGATGAGCTGACTCTCCAGGCGCTTTCGCTCCGACACATCAACGTAGATCCCTTGGATAGTTTTTTCGCCACGATGCTCAATACAGCCAAAGTAGACGGAAACAGGGACCACGCCACCATCTTTGGTAGTGAGCCGCAGATTCTCACGGCTCAGGTACCCCTGGCTGCTCGTATCATAATAGAGTTGCCGGAGTTGTTCTCTCTCATCGGAGGGGTGTAACTCCCAGATTGTCCGACCTTTGAGTTCTTCTTGAGAAAACCCTGTCACCTTCTCCGCTTCTTGGTTGGCGCGCAACACTGTCCCGTCCCGACAGCTAATCTTGAAAATCGGGGCGGGTGAGTTATCTACCGCTTTGCGGTGACTCTCCTCTTCATTGCGCAGCGCCTCCTCACGAGCTTCAACAAAGAAATCAGTGATATGGAGGAGGCGTTCGTAAAATTCTTGATCCAGCAGCGTGAGTAATTCGACCAGCTTTTTACGGTCTTTCGCATAGGCTTCACGCAACCGTTCCACGATGAGCAGGCGAATCTTCATCTGTCCGGACAAGAAGCGAGAAGGTGGAGACTGGGAGATAAATCCGTGGCGGGCATGCTCGCGCAGATAAATATAAGTTTCAATATCATCAGGATCATCAACGTGCTGAGCCCAACGTAGGAGAGCGTCATACATATTCTGCTGGGTCCCAGACATGCGCTCAGGCGGAAGGGAGAAGATAGGGGCGATCAACTTGATCCAGTCATTAATGATCTCATCAGCATGCTCACGAATAAATGTTGCGAGTTCGGTCCGTAATGAACTTTTTTCGCGCGGAAAGCGCAGCAGTTCACCGCCGCGCATATAACGCTCAACCCGCGCCAGATGGTCTTCTAAAGGCTCTTCAAACAACGGTTGCATACACGTCCCTCTTTTTCTTTTCCCTAGCGTTCCCGCTCTGCTGTTACAATCCCCCCTTTTTTCTTAGGCTTCGAGGAAAAGGGGAATCCAGCAACAGCAAGGGTCTCTTCATTTTTCCTATCTGCCTCGGTATGGTGGCTGCCTAAGCTTTGAGACGACTATGAGGGCGACTACTCTCGACCAATAAAAACTCAAGGCCGGGCGAGACTTTTCCCGCCTGTGAGTGTTCAATGCAACAGAAAGAGCAGATTGCCCCACACGACGACCCTGATGTGCAGTTGATGCTCCGTTTCCAGCAGGGAAACGGAGATGCATTTCAGCAGCTCTTTCAAAAATATTCTCCGTCGGTGGTCAATTTCGCCTTTCACTTCCTCGGGAACCGAGCCCGGGCTGAGGAGATCGCTCAGGAGGTGTTTTTGCAGGTCTACCGTTGGCAGCAGAAATATGAGCCCAAAGCGAAGTTCTCGACCTGGTTGTTCAAGATTGCCCACAACCACTGCTTGAACGAGGTTCGCAAAGGGGAGTATCGTGTGTCTTTGGAGCCTATAGGAGTGCAGGATGATCCCGAAGGAAATGAGAGAGCGCGTGAGTTACCGGATCGTCAACTTAACAAAGGAGAAGATCTGCTGGCCGCAAAACAAGCGGCAACGAGAATAACAAAAATTCTTCGGCGAGTGCCAGAGAACCAGCGCACCGCCTTAATGTTGAGCCGTCTCGAAGGCATGTCGTATCAAGAAGTCGCGGAGGTGCTCGGCTGTACGGAAAAGGCAGTGAAAAGCTTAGTGTTCCGCGCGACTCAAAGCTTAAAAGAAGGGCTCAAAGATATTTTGGATGCGTATGACCTGTAAAACAATTAGAGACGAATTGGTCGCCTATTGCGACGGAGAGCTATCGGCGCACGATCATGCACGCGTCGCCGCGCATCTTAGAACCTGTTCGGCTTGCACTCAGGAAGAGGCTCGTCTGACACGAGTAGAACAGCTGCTGACAAGCCTGGAACGGCTTACTCCGTCGCCCGAATTCACCGCTACCTTCTGGCAGCGGATTGAACAGGAAGGACATAGTGAGCCAGAAAGTCGTTGGTCTCGTTGGTGGCGTGAGTGGCACGAATTGTTTACCAGTCGACAGATGCTGCCTGCCCTTGCTGGAGCAGCAAGCGTACTGGTCTTTTTCGCGTACCTGCAGTCCAATCGTCCGGATCGGATAACGACCTCGACTCCAGTTCCCGCTACTCGAGCTTTATCCTCAGCAGCGAAGAAGGGAGTTATGTCTGCGTCTTCTCGTGCTGACGTCGATATTCCAGCGCAACTCGCGGAACAGCTCGGACTCTTCGTCAACTATCGAGTCATCACCGATTTGGAAAAATTTTCCCGTTTTGATGAGATCGCTGCAATCGAAGTTCCAGCAAAACATGATATTGAGCTCGCTGATAATGATATTCCTAAGGAAGTATTAGAAAAGCCATATCTCTTCACTCAATATCCCATTTTGAAGGATATTGAACGGTTGCAAAATCTTGAAGCGGTTCTCACCTTTCCTGCTCAGGATAAGGAGGAACACAACGGATGAGGAAAAATGCTTCTTCACTGCGGTTCTTATTAACGAAGACAATACTGGGTGTTATACTTTTCAGCGGTAGCATCACCATGTTGCCATTGAGAGCAGTGGGGCAAACACAGCATTCTGCGGTCAGTTTCCTCCGCTTCGTCGGACAAACCTGGTACGAGTTGTCTCCGCAAGAGCGCTCGCGTGCTTTAGAGAATTATAAACGTTTTCAAAAGCTGCCTCCCGAAAAACAACATGATATGGAAGAGCGTTACAACCGTTGGCAGCAATTGCCTTCCGAAGAACAAGATCGCATTCGTCAGAATTACCAACGCTATCGCGGCATGAACTCTGACGAAAAAGAAGAGTTCTCCCGTAAGTACAAACAGTGGCGTTCACAACCGCGTGACTAGCCTTTGGTTCTAGGCTCTGCCTGCTTCTTTTCTCCCTAACTCTTCCTCGCTACTCGTTTCCCTTTGACGCGGATACTTTCCGTCCTGCTCTCTCCCCTATAGCGGTTTCGTTCGCATGGGCCCTTAGGGGGTTGGATAGGCGTTGTAGAGACGCGACATGTCGCGTCTCTACTTACCGGCTACCGCGTGGGTCATATCCAAATACAAATTGCTGGAGAGAGCAACTTTTCTTCCTCTTCCGTGTTTTTCTTTCAGATCCTATTTGCGGCAAGAAGTTTCATAGGAGGAGTAACCAACTCGATGAAACACCAACGGTCTCTACGCTCTACCTCAGCTTTTGTTCTCAGCCTGGCGCTGGTCTCTGGCACACCAGCGCACGCATACGAGGATTATCCTTACGGAGGGGGATCGAACTCCTACGATCGGTATGATGGTAGCAGCACGGCGCAATCACGTGATCGCTACGATCCATACGGATCTCAACAATCGCCATACAGAACTCCTCCTCTCCAGAGTTCCACGGGCTCTGGAGTGCCGTTTGGTATGAGTAAATCTACGGCCGGTGCGATTGCCGGTGCCATACTTGGTGCAGGCAGTGGTGCAATTATTGGTAGTCATCGTGGCAAAGCCGGTCCCGGAGCCTTAATCGGTGGCGGCCTCGGCGCCGTCGGCGGTTATGTAGTGGGGCGTCAGATCGAAGGGCAAGATCAGACCCTTAACGAGCAAGAACAGGTCATCCTACGACAGCGCCAAGAGATTGCTCGCAACCGAGCCCTGCTTGAAGAACTGAAGCGACGGCACTTAGATGCGCGCGAGACTGAGCGCGGAGTGGTTGTCAATCTGCCGGATGTGCTGTTCCAATTTAATCAAGCACGCCTAACTTCCGAAGCGCAGACCAAGGTCTCTCATATCGCCCGAGTTCTTGCAGGACGCGCCAGCAATCGACGAGTTTCTGTTGAAGGGCATACCGATGCCATTGGGAGCGATTCCTATAATCTCACTCTCTCTCAGCACCGAGCTGAAGCTGTAGCGAGAGAGCTGGCAGACGACGGCGTGCGCGATAAGCGGTTGGTGACACATGGGTACGGTGAGAAGTACCCTGTTGCTCCGAACACCAACTCCGACGGCTCTGATAACCCTACTGGCCGTGCCAAAAACCGACGAGTTGAAGTCGTCATTGAAAACTAAGGCACGGAAAATGCACGATTCGGTTCACGATCGAACAAAGAGGAGGCATGTTTATGAAACGACTATTTAGTATGTTGAGTCTGGCTACACTCCTAGGTGGATGTGCGGCTCCCCTAACACAAACCGAAAAAGGTGCGCTAGGTGGCGGTGCACTCGGTGCCGGCGCTGGCGCAATTATCGGAAGTTCGATACGGCACGGCAGCCCTGGTAAAGGGGCGTTGATCGGCGGCGCTTTAGGAGCATTAGGCGGCGGTCTCGTCGGTAACCAAATGGAAGGTCAGACGCAACGGCAAAATGCCCAGGCTTATGAGATGGAACAACAACAGCGCGAGATCGAACGTCAGCGTCGAGAACTAGAAGACCTGCGGCGAGACCGTTACTACAGCAACGAGGGAAGTTATAACTCGGGACGCTACAACCGAAGTTACGACCGTAGCTATGACAGTAATCCCTACTAGTCAAGCTTCAGTTCCTCGTCTTTAGCACCAAGCAGGGACGTTCAAGCGAAGGTCCCTGCTGTTGTTTTTCTCCTACCTCCTCTACACAGCCTTTGCGCGGGATACGCCCCTTTGCCCCTTTATTCTCCTGAGCCTGCTAGGTATCATTGGGGGTTATGGCGAACTTGACTACCCTACCTCCGCTTTCTGCTTCGGCCAAAGATCTCCTCGTCATCTTGCGTGAACGTATTGCCTTGTTCGATGGGGCGATGGGTACCTCGATTCAGGCGCAAAACCTCAGTGCCGTCGACTTTGGCGGGTTAGAATACGAGGGCTGTAACGAATACCTGGTGCTGACTCGACCCCAAGTAATCGTGGACATCCACGAAGGATTTTTGCAGGCAGGGTCGGATATCATCGAAACGAATACGTTTGGTGGCACCGGCCTCGTGCTGGCCGAGTATGGTTTACAGGACAAAGCGATTGAGATTAATCAAGCCGCTGCCCATCTCGCCAAAGCAGTCGCTCGTCAGCACAGCACCTCGGCTAAACCGCGTTTTGTGTGTGGGTCGATGGGACCGACGACGAAAACCATTTCCGTCACTGGCGGTGTTAATTTTGACCAGATGTGCGCGGCCTACGCCGAACAAGCCGAGGGGCTTTTGCTCGGTGGAGTAGATCTACTTATTTTGGAAACCGCCCAAGATACACTGAATGTGAAGGCTGGGCTGATTGGGATCGAAGAAACCTTTCGCAAACTTGGCTTCAGGGTGCCGGTCATCGTCTCTGGCACGATTGAGACCATGGGCACCATGCTTGCCGGCCAAGGAGTCGAAGCACTGTACGTCTCTGTAGCCCATCATGATCTTTTTGCTATCGGCCTCAACTGCGCTACCGGCCCGGATTTCATGACCGATCACATCCGTACGCTCGCCCAACTTTCCCGCTTTCCAGTCCTCTGCATGCCGAATGCCGGCCTGCCTGACGAAGAAGGCCATTACAACGAAACCCCCGAGATGATCGCTACAAAGCTCGAGCGCTTTGTGAGCGAGGGATGGGTAAATACGATTGGTGGGTGTTGTGGTACTACGCCTGCGCACCTCCGATTGCTGGCACAAATGCTTGAGGGCAAGAGACCCAGAATGATCCAAGCTTCCCGTCGCAGCGTGGTCGCCGGTTTGGAACCGTTAGTCATCGAAGAGGATAAGCGGCCAGTACTGGTCGGCGAACGCACCAATGTCATTGGCTCGCGCAAGTTCAAAGAATTGATTATCGCCGGTGCTTTTGAGGAAGGGGCTGAAATCGGCCGTCGTCAGGTGCGCGGCGGCGCCCAAGTCGTCGATGTCTGCCTCGCTGATCCGGACCGCGATGAGCTGGCTGACATGACCAAGTTCCTGGAGATTTTGGTCCGCAAAATCAAAGCGCCATTAATGATCGACTCTACTGACGCCCGCGTCATCGAGGAAGCGCTCAAACGGTCACAAGGCAAAGCCATTATTAACTCGATTAACTTAGAGGACGGTGAAGAGCGATTCGAAAAGATCGTGCCGTTGATCAAGCGCTATGGCGCGGCCGTGGTTGTCGGTTGTATCGATGAAGATCCAGTCCAAGGTATGGCAGTAACGCGCAAACGCAAAGTGGAGGTTGCTAAGCGGAGCTATGACTTACTGACCCGGAAGTATGGTGTACCGGCGGAAGATTTGGTCTTTGATCCCTTGGTGTTTCCCCTCGGAACCGGCGATCAGAATTACATCGGCGCTGGTGAGGAGACGATCGAGGGCGTCCGGTTAATCAAGCAAACTTTTCCCGAATGTAAGACCATTCTCGGCATCAGTAACGTCTCCTTCGGCTTGCCACCGGCGGGGCGCGAGGTACTGAATTCAGTCTTTCTCTATCATTGCGTCAAAGCTGGCTTGGATATGGCCATCGTCAATAGTGAGAAGCTGGAACGGTATGCCTCAATTCCAGAAGAAGAACGCCGCTTGTCCGAGGATCTCATCTACTGGCGTAGTGATGATCCGGTAGCCGCCTTTGCTGCGCATTTCCGGCAAAAGGGAAGCAAAGGAAAAACTGATACCCGCAAGGATTTGCCGCTCGACGAGAGACTAGCGCGTTACATCATTGAAGGTTCTAAAGATGGGCTCGTCGACGATCTGAATGAAGCTCTGCAAGCGCGAAGGCCACTCGAAATCATCAATGGTCCACTCATGGCCGGCATGGATGAAGTCGGCCGTTTGTTCAACAACAACGAACTGATTGTGGCCGAGGTTCTTCAGAGCGCAGAAGCAATGAAAGCCGCGGTGGGACATCTTGAGCCGTTTATGGAGAAAAGTTCGGACGCACTCAAGGGCACGGTCATCCTCGCGACGGTCAAAGGCGATGTCCATGACATCGGCAAGAACCTGGTCGAGATTATCTTAGGGAACAACGGTTATCGCGTCGTGAATCTCGGTATTAAAGTGCCCCCAGAAACCCTCATCGAAGCGCATAAGACCCACAAGCCAGACATCATTGGTCTCTCTGGTCTGCTGGTGAAATCTGCCCAACAGATGGTGATTACCGCGCAAGACTTGAAGAATGGCGGTATCACCTGTCCGATTCTGGTTGGTGGTGCCGCGCTTACCGCGCGTTTCACTGCTACCAAGATCGCACCTGAATATAGCGGCTTGGTGTGTTATGCAAACGACGCGATGCGAGGACTTGACCTGGCGAATCAGATCGTAGACCCGCACAAACGGAGTGTTCTGACCGAGAAGGTTACCGCTGAACGTATCCGTTTGGCCGCACAAGAGCGGAAGCCTGCTGAAGTACCTTCACCCGAAACAGTCGCGGTACCACGGGTGTCGGCGATTCCTCACGACCACGTTATTCCACTGCCGCCGGATCTCCGTTCGCACGTTCTTAATGATTATGACTTAGAAGATATTTTTGCTTACATTAATCCCACGATGCTCTACGGCAAACACTTGGGCCTCAAAGGAAATCTGGAAACCCTGTTGGAGCAAAGCGACGAGAAAGCCGAGAATCTTTATCAGCAAGTACGCGCGGTTGAGAACGAGATCCTGGCGAAAAAGTTGTTGCGTGCCCGTGCAGTGTACAAATTCTTCCCCGCGCAGTCCAACGGCGATACTATCCTGGTCTATAATTCGACCGGCACTGAAGTGATCGAGACATTTCACTTCCCACGGCAAACGCATGCTGAGGGTTTATGTCTCAGCGACTTCGTCGCGCCACGCGACTCTGGCAGGCAGGATTACGTTGCACTCTTTGCCGTCACCTGCGGACATGGGGTGCGAGAACTGTCCGAGCGCTACAAGCAAGCCGGCCAATATGTCCAGTCGCACGTTCTGCAAGCTATCGCCATCGAAGGCGCTGAAGCCTTTGCCGAGTTATTACACCGGCGGCTCCGAGAGATGTGGGGCTTTCCTGATCCGGCTGAACTGACCATGCGTGAGCGTTTCAAGGCACGCTATCGTGGAGTGCGGGTTAGTTTTGGCTACCCAGCTTGTCCACGCCTAGAGGACCAAACTAAACTTTTCCATCTTTTGCAAATCACCGAGACGATCGGAATCAATCTCACTGAAGGTTTTATGATGGAACCAGAAGCTTCGGTGTCAGCACTGGTTTTCCATCATCCGCACGCGCGCTATTTCAGCATCTTGGAAGATGAACTAGCGGCGTTTGAGCAACGGCTTGCGGTCGGGGCATAAAGAATCCGTCTATTCTAGCTCTGAAGCGGTACCTCTTTAATCAGCTTGGCGGAAGGAAGAGCATTGATTTTGTTCTCAATTCTGAGAACAATAAAAGGGAATAAGGGTGCCGCGGACGAGAGTTATCTTTTATCAGGAAGAGAATGGGCGGGTGCCGCTCTTGGAATGGTTCGATGAACTGATCGCGAAAGCCCGTGTGAAGTGTCGCTTCAGACTTGAGCGGCTACGCGAGCTTGGATATGAACTGCGGCGTCCGGAAAGTGACTATTTACAGGATGACATCTACGAGCTGCGTGTAAGCCTTCAAGGGATCAACTATCGAATGTTATATTTCTTTCATGGACATACAGCAGCAGTTGTCTCGCACGGAATTGTGAAAGAGCGTGTTGTCCCGCCGAAGGAAATTAGCTTAGCGATTGAGAGGAAACGAAAATTCCCTCAGCACCCCCAACCTCACACGTACGAGGAGAGGTAAGCATGGTTAGGATCAAAAAACGACAACCAACCACAGACGCGATCGAGATTTTGCACCGGCGGTATTTTGAGGGGAAGCCAGAGATGCTGGCTATGCTCGAAGAAGAACGGGCCAACGCAGAGATTGCGCGGATGATTTATCACATGCGCACGGAAGCAGGTTTGACTCAGCGTCAGCTCGCAAAACTCATCGGCTCATCTGCGTCAGCTGTTTGTCGGCTGGAGGATGCAGATTACGAAGGACACTCCCTCTCGATGCTCAGACGGATTGCCACTGCCCTCAACAAGAAAGTCGAGATCCGCGTCCGTCCGCTGCCGGTGAAAACGGTTCGGCGTAAGGCGGCCTGAGTATCCACTAGATCTTTCTGTAAGCTGCTTTTCCAGTTCCAGTCGCTCAGACGGAATAAAGTGGGTCCGGGAAACAAAAGAAGCGGTAGAGTCCTGGGTATCCCTGCATTTCATCCAAGCTACGACTCCTCCCTCGCAAACACTCGGGCCATATCTTTAAAAGACTTGAATTCTAATGCATTGCCGCTAGGGTCGTGGATAAACATCGTCGCCTGTTCGCCGACTTCTCCTTTGAAGCGGATATGCGGCGCGATCACGAACGGTACATGAGCTCCCTGTAAACGCTCCGCGAGTTCGTGCCACGAGTCCCACTCGAGAATAACGCCGAAATGCCGAACCGGGACGTGATCGCCATCTACGGGGTTTGCAGCCACCGTCCTTGTCTCTGGTGGTGAGAGATGGCCAGTAATCTGATGATCGAAGAAGTCGAAGTCGATCCAAGTATCGCTCTCCCGTCCAACCCGGCAGCCCAGTAGGTCAACGTAGAACCGTCGTATCGCTTGCAGATCAGTTACCGGAAAAGCAAGATGGAAGCGTGGCATCGCCATGTTTTACTCCGTAAAGAATTCGTTTGTCACTCTTGAGTGTAATCTCGATCAGGCTTCCTTCGGCGCAATCACGGCACGGAGCGCAGTTTCTGACGTATTTCCTGTACCCTGGGTCTCAAACCACCATACTGCGCCCTTCTTAATGTCCCACTCTGCTTCTGCACCAGACAAGAGCAGCGCGGCGAGCTGACCTAAGGTAGGCTGGTGGCCAACGACAATCACTATTCCTTCACCATTAGGCCAATCAGCAGCTTGCAAGATTTTTTGCGGCGAAGAATTCGTGCCGATTTTCGCGTCGGTCTCGAACTTCGTGTTGAACGCCTGCGCGGTCTGCTGGGTACGCACGGTCGGGCTTACGAGAATGCGGTCTGGTTTGCCAATATGTTCTTTTAACCATTTGGCCATTTTCTGTGCTTGCTTTTCTCCCTTCGCCGTGAGTTTTCGCGCTGCGTCAGGGGTCCCTTCTTCAGCCTCTGCATGACGCCATAAAATCAACTCCATATTTTTACCTCTGTCTCTCTTTTGCTCTTACCAAAAGACTTTGCCGGAACAGAAATTTTCCCAGGTATTTTCAAGATCCTTCACCCTCGCGTGGCTTGCTCCTAGCACCCAGCCAAGCACGATGTCTTTTGCTTGTTGCCGCAGCGGATCATGCTCGGCCACGGCAATATCCTCTAGAAGGGTAACGGTGGTTGCGGCATCATTCAACGCACCCAGAACTTCCTGCAAGTCGGCCAGCGCTCCAATGTAACGCCGCGCCGGCTTGCGTTGATATAGGGAAGAAAAAAATTCCGCCGTATAGCGAAGCTTCTTTGCCGCGATCCGCACCCGGTGGCGTTCTAGTGGCGCAAGCGTGGCAATGTCTTTTCCCCGTTTTTTGAGCTTTTTGTGACGCTTCTGTAAGACCTGGGGGGCGAATTCAGCGATTGGTATGCCTGGAATTGGTTGAGCCTGGGTCTCTATTCCTCCAAGCCAGGGCTGACGACAAAGCCACGCCCCCAAGGTTAAGAGCAGTTTCTGGTAACGCGCCGAAGCAACGGCCTCACGTGCTTGGACGTTGTAGTGTTGGCGCCTCTCGTCAATATTCGATTTTAGCCACTCTCGTCCTGTTTGGTCAGGAAACGAAGAGGCGAGCGGTGGTAGCGTCTCAAGTGCAAACACATCCCAGTTCCGTGCACCGTCAAGTTCACCGGCGAGCCAGTGTAGCTCTTCCAGAAGTACTCCGATTTGCTCTTTTGGCACCAGGTCAAGGAACACACTCAAGGCTGAACGCATGCGTCGCAGCGCGACTCGCATTTGGTGAACGAATTCCGAATCTTCACCCTCGATTACTCCCGGTTCGTTGGCCTGCAGATGGGTCAGACAACTCTGTATGATGCGTGTGAAAGCTTCACTTGTGGATAGCTCTTTTTCCAGTGGCAGAGGTTTGGCTTTTACCGGGACAATCTTTGCTCGAGAAAAAAGTCTATAGCCGCGCTCTGCCTTACTAACGTTTTCGAGTTTCAGTGGAATTGTTTCTTGTAGACTGAGAGCAAAATCGAATAATCGAGCCGGGTCGCCCGCCGACTTGAGTTCGAGTTCTAGCTCACAAATCGGCAGTTGCGCATCATCAGTTCTCACCTCACCGCGGTCGAGAGCGAACTCAACAGCTTCACCACTGGGAAATTCTAAGAGGTGGCGGGATCGCGTGAATTCAGTGATAAAGATGGGGCGCAGAGTATGACGCAGCGTTTCATCGGCAAAAAACTCACGCAGAGCAGGATCGCCGATAGAATCGAACGCTAGCGAGTTTTCCGTCCTTGCACTTTCCCACTCGAGGCGAGCATGTAAGCCAGCCGCAACGCTCCCCTCTGCCTTTACGGTTTGTATCCACCGGCGCCCAATCCGGCGTAGACGTACCGCTACCCTGTGCTGATAAAGCGCAAGGTCGGGCGTGTCGTAATAAACACTGAACAGCTTTTGGGCGGGAAAGCGTTGGCGAGTGAGCGCTTTTAGCAACGGATGACGCTGTAGACGTCGAATGTCTGTTGGACTGATGAGAAGCTTGAGTTCGATCTCGCTGTTCATTACGGGATGGAAAAACAACTCGGAGTTTGCTTGGCTCGTAAATGCCTCACTCATATCATTGAAGAACTCGAACTCAAGCGCATTACTGACGCATATCGAATGAACCGTCCCGATCGTTTGCCAACCAACAGGTCCGACCGATTGCGTAATTCACTCATTGCGATGCCTCTCTCACCGACACGCAGAGCAACCTCTTCTTTGCTTGGCTCAATTAATCATCGTTGCTGGCGTAAAAATTGCGTTCTTGCTTCTCATTAGGATTTTCAGCTACAAGAAGGCAAGACAACTTGTCTAGGATTCATCGTGCGCGAAGGACCGCGACTATATCTCCGGCTCGGAGACAAAGTAGCCCACCTCAATTATGGAGAGTGGGGTTCAGGTGTTGTCGTGGAAGAAATGACCTCGGTACTGATCGGCGGCACATGTCTTGTCCGTATCTTATTTGAAGATGGGAAGCAGCGCACTTTCAACAATGATTTGGATAGCGACATTTGCTGCTACTATTTTGGCATACGCCGACAGTCTCATCCTCTGTTCGATAGCGAACGTCGACGAACAACACGGTCCACCTTAACCAAGCGGCTTCAGCGCGAATAAATAAGCAACGCAGGCTTGTCTGAGGGAGAGAGTATTCTTCGTCCTCAGCCGAAGCGAGCTTTTCCATGTTAAGGAACTTTGGGTCGAGGCGAGGCATTGGCAAGAACCTCCCCCTTAGGCCCCGTGCGAGGTATGCTTCTCCGTTCGAGCGTACTCAAGGTATCGACGTTCACCCACGGAATTCCCATTGCACACGGCTTTGGCATTCCCTCTTCTTCCACGTCCTCGTATTGGTCGGCTCCTGGCTTAGCAAAATTAATCATCTTTCGTTTGCCCATTGCTATTTATACTCCTATTAACCTGTGACGACCTGCGGCTATTGTTTTCCTTACCGAAGTAACGGTCAAGAGCAGCTTCATAACCCCTCTCCCTCTAGCCAAAGCTAGCCTCAGTCTGTAGCCTAGAGAATTCATTGGCAGTGGAAATTCAGGTTAGGAATACAACATATGGAACCGGTCGCTGAGAACGTTAAACTTGCCGAGGTTGAACTCGAAGTCCTCAAATTTTGGGACGAAAACGATATTTTCACCAAAACTCTCGTCAAGACACGCCATCAGCCACCGTTCATTTTCTACGACGGACCGCCCTTCGCTACTGGTCTCCCTCACTATGGCCATCTTCTCGCCGGAACTATCAAGGATATCATTCCCCGTTTCTGGACGATGCGCGGGCGGTATGTCGACCGTCGCTTTGGTTGGGACTGTCATGGCCTCCCGGTCGAAATGGAAATCGAACAGACGCTGGGACTGAATGGGAAGAGTGATATCGAACATTTCGGTGTTGCTCGTTTCAACGCAGAGTGTCGCAAGATCGTTCTCCGCTACACCCAAGAGTGGGAAAAAACCGTTCGACGTATGGGTCGCTGGGTCGATTTCCGCAACGACTATCGCACTATGGATCTCTCGTTTATGGAGACGGTCTGGTGGGCGTTTAAACAGCTGTGGGACCAGGGGCTCGTGTATGAAGGGCATAAGGTTCTTCCTTTTTCGACCCGGCTCAGCACGGTGCTCTCCAATTTTGAAGCAAACCTGAATTATAAAGAGGTTCAGGACCCGGCAATCACCGTACGCTTCGCTGCGGACGGAGAAGAGCATACCTTCTTTATTGCCTGGACGACCACACCGTGGACTCTTCCCAGTAATTTAGCTCTCGCGGTTGGACCAGAGATTGATTACCTCAAGGTGCACGATCACGCGGACGGCAGGCGTTATATTCTGGCTGAAGCCCGAGTGAAGGTGTACTTTCCCAAACCTGAGACCTATACGATCGAAGCCCGCTACAAAGGCGCGGAGTTAGTCGGGCGCAGGTATGCCCCGCTCTTGCCGTATTTTTCTGCTCGTAAAGATCAGGGGGCGTTTCGGGTCATTCCGGCCGATTACGTCACCACTGAAGATGGTACCGGTATTGTGCACATCGCTCCAGCTTTCGGTGAAGATGACTTCTTTGCTTGTCAGAAAGCTGGTATCGACCTGGTCAATCCAGTTGACGACGAAGGACGCTTCACCGCGCCGGTGAGCGATTTCATCGGGCTCCACGTCAAAGAGGCAGATGCGAAGATCATCGAGCGACTCAAGCGTGAGAAGAACCTCGTGCACCAAGGCACGATCTTTCACAGTTATCCCTTCTGCTGGCGCAGTGATACGCCGCTGATTTATCGCGCAGTCACGACGTGGTTTGTCCGAGTCGAAGCGTTTCGCGATCGGCTGGTCGCCAACAACAAACTCACGGAGTGGATCCCTGAACATCTCCGCGATGGCCGTTTCGGTAATTGGTTGGAAAACGCCCGTGACTGGGCGATCAGCCGCAATCGTTACTGGGGCACGCCCCTCCCGATCTGGAAGAATGAAGACGGCAACGAAGTTGTTTGCTTAGGCAGTGTCGCTGAGTTGGCACAGCGCACTAGCGTGCGCGTAGAGGACCTGCACCGCGAGTTTGTCGATGACCTCACCTTTGCTCCCTCTTCAGGGAAAGGACTGATGCGTCGAGTCCCTTATGTCTTCGACTGCTGGTTCGAAAGTGGCTCTATGCCGTACGCCCAGATTCACTACCCCTTCGAACATGCCGAAGATTTTTCTCGCTCCTTTCCTGCCGACTTCATTGCTGAAGGGCTCGATCAGACCCGAGGCTGGTTTTACACCTTGATGGTGATAGCCTCGGCACTGTTTGATAAACCCGCCTTTCATCACGTGGTGGTCAACGGTCTGGTCCTCGCCGAAGACGGCAAAAAGATGAGCAAGCGCCTCAAAAACTACCCTGAGCCAGAAGAAATCCTGGCCGAGTATGGGGCGGATGCGCTACGACTCTACTTGATCAACTCACCACTGGTCAGGGCTGAGGAGCTGCGCTTTAGCGAACAGGGGGTGCGTGATACAGTCCGCCGCCTGTTGCTGCCCTGGTGGAATGCGTACAAATTCTTCGTCACTTATGCACTGGTCGACCAATGGCAGCCATCGCTGACACCATCAGGGCCTTCGCCTAATATTCTCGACCGCTGGATATTGTCGCGTCAGCAAACTTTAATTCGTCGTACCTGCGGCGAAATGGAGGCGTATCGACTCTATAATGTCGTGCCAGCATTATTGGATTTTCTCAATGAACTCACTAACTGGTATGTCCGCCTGAACCGCCGGCGTTTCTGGAGCGAGAGTGACGATGAAGACAAACGCTTTGCGTATCGTACCCTGTACGAGGTACTGGTTGGATTTGCCAAGCTCATGGCGCCATTTACTCCATTTCTGGCCGATGCGATCTATCGCAACCTGAGCACCCTCCAGCCAGGAGAACACACTGAAAGTGTACATCTCGATCCTTTTCCCACCTATGACGAACGCCTGGTTGATCTAGAGTTGGAGGATGCGGTGACTCGGATGCAACGGGTCGTTTTGCTGGGGAGGAGTCTGCGGAATGAGCGGAAGGTGAAAGTGCGTATCCCTCTCCCTACTCTCACGATCCTGCACCGGCAGCAGTGGGTTCTCGATGAACTCAAACCGCTGGAAACGTACATTCGTGAAGAGTTAAACGTCAAGAACGTTGTATACAGCACCGCGGAAGAGCAGAAAGTCGTACTCAGCGCGAAGCCGAATCCACAACTCTTAGGTCCACGTTTTGGCAAGGCCTTTGGTGCGGTCAACAAGAGGATCGCCAATCTCCCGCTTGAACAGATGCTGGCCGCAGAAGCGGGAGAGTCCTTTTCTCTCGATGGAGAAGTGCTCCAGCCAAACGAGATTCAAATCTTACGGCAAGCGCGTGACGGTGCTCCAGATGTGCGCTCAGACCGCTTTATTTCCATCGAGCTTGTATGTGAGTTGAACGATGAGTTAATTGCTGAAGGAATCGCCCGAGAAGTCGTTCATCATATACAACAGATGCGGAAAGATGCAGGCTACCAGGTGGAGGATCGGATTGCAGTGACCTATGAGGCAGATCCTCACCCGGCGGCAGCAATTCACCTTCATCACGCATATATTCAGCAAGAAACACTTGCGCGAACCCTACAGCAAGACCGACCTACCGGAGACCGAATCGAAACTGTGGATATCGATGGGAAGAGGCTGATCCTCGGCATCCGGCGTGAAGGGGCATAACGAAAAGCTTTGCTTGTGAGCAAACGGATACTCATTACTCTCGTGATCGTTGCGGGAATCTTGATCCTTGATCAAGTAACCAAGAGTTTGATTGTCCAAACTGTCGAGTTACATCAGCGGATTCCCATGATTGATTCTTTCTTCGACCTTACTCATCTGCGTAACACTGGCGCAGCTTTCAGTATTCTGGCGCAATCCCCACCGGCCTTTCGCCAGCCCTTTTTCTTTATTGCGACGGGGATTGCCATTATCGCCCTCTTATTCTTTCTCTTGCGAGTAAAAGAGGAGAGTGTTCTTCTCGTTGTCGCGACAGCGAGTATCCTCGGAGGCGCGGTGGGGAATTTGATCGACCGTATCCGCTATGGAGAAGTCGTCGACTTTCTCCTTTTTTACTGGGGCGACTATTACTGGCCCGCTTTTAACGTAGCTGATACCTGCATCACTCTAGGAGTGATCGGGTTATTGTGGGCATCAGTGCGAAATCCTAATCCGGAAGCACCGCGTGAACGGACGGCCTTCTGAGATTGACGCCGGAGAGCCTGCTGATTAAGATGTTGTCGGTCACTATTCTCTCAGTGGAGGCATTATTATGACAGTAAAGCACAAGGCTCGAACAGGGATAGTTGTACTAGGTCTCGTCGCTTTCCTAGGTGGCTGTTCTCAACCGTTGAGCACGCGAGAGAAGAGTACCCTGTGGGGTGGCGGCTTGGGTGCGGCGACTGGCGCGATCATTGGCGCGGCGGTTGGTAGTCCAGGTGCGGGCGCGGCCATTGGCGGGGCTCTGGGGGCTGGAACTGGCGCGTTAGTCGGCGACAAGATGCAAAGCCAAGAGACCGTACAGACTGAGCAACAGCGTCAGATCGAACAACAAAACCTCGAAATCCAGAAGCAACAACAGGAGCTTCAGCAGCTTAAACGTAAACAACAGCAACAAAACGACGAATACTAAAGGAGAGTGAAACGCAATGAATAAGACTGTGGTCGGAGGCGTTGCTTCCTTGATGATGTTGACTCTAGTGGCCAGTTGTTCGCAGCCGTTGACTACGCGGGAGAAGAGCACCCTGGTAGGCGGCGGCTTAGGGGCGGCGACTGGCGCGATCATCGGTGCGGCGGTTGGTAACCCCGGCGCGGGCGCGGCGATCGGAGGAGCCCTGGGGGCTGGAACTGGTGCGCTAGTCGGCGACCGATTCCAAAAACGCGACCAAGAACTGTCGGCACAAGAACAGCAAATTCAACAGCAACAACAACAGATCGCCCGCAATCGCGAGCTCCTCGATGAGCTAAAAAAGCAAAACCTCGAAGCCCGTGAGACCGAGCGTGGGGTTGTGGTCAATTTACCCGATGTCTTGTTTGATTTTGGCAAGGCCAATCTCACCAGTGGTGCGCGAGCGAAAGTGCAGGACATCGCTGAAGTGCTGGATAATCAAGCGAAAGGACGACGCATCTCAGTGGAAGGGCACACGGACTCGATCGGCAGCGACTCGGCCAATCAGGTGCTCTCTGAGCGTCGGGCGGAAAGTGTCGCTAGCGCGCTTGAAGGTGATGGAGTAAGCAGTCAGCGCGTTACGATCAAGGGCTACGGCAAACGGTATCCCGTCGCCCCCAATACAAACCCCAACGGGACCGACAACCCAGCAGGGCGAGCCAAGAATCGTCGCGTCGAAGTGATCATCGAGAACTAGTAAGCCTAATAGAAGAGGTAATGGTTTTCCCTACGAATCATTACGCAACCTCTCAATAGATAGGCGGGAATGAAGAGCTGCTCGTGAAAAGCGGTTGCTGGCCCTTTTACTCTTTCGTTTCCTCTTCGGAGTTCTCACTCAGGGGAGGCGGTGGAGAAGCGGGCGCTTCTTCTTTCCTGCCAGGTTTCTCCCAGAAATCCGTTGGCTTCTTATTTAACCGATCAAAAACATAATCGCGCAAGCCGAAAACAGTAGGGCTCCCTTCGGCCATAGCAAAAGATTTTTTTCCCTCACCTTCAGTTTTCTGTCCAGCACGGATAGTAGCGAGAGATTTGCCTTCCTCATCAGAAACAGTAACGGCAAAAGTCGGCTTATCGAGACCATAAGGGCGTAAATCTTTCGGATTTTCGGCAACAACTTCGAATCCACGCAATTCGCGGAGATCGGCAATGAACTGGCTCAGCGCTGGTTCTCGTAACGTCCCGTCTTGGGTCTTATCAATACTCCATTGATTATCTGCTTGCCGAGTGAGGGTGAAATCTTCTCCGTCTTGGCGTTTCATTTCGACTTTTCTTGCCCGTTCTTGGTCAAACTGTGCAACAGTCTTCTCGCGGAAATCTGTGGCAGTCTTACTGAGATCCCGCAAGACCCAATCTCCAACCAGAAAGAGGGGCTTCTCCAACTCAGCACGTTTGAGGTAACGAGTTGTTCCCCCTTTTTCATCTTTTTTCTCACCACCAAGCAAGATTGTCTTCTGAGTCCCATCTGAACCCAAAGTGAGTACTATTGAAAGTTGGGGCGGATCGAGGCCAAAATTTTTCAGCTCAAGGAGAGGGTCTTCGAGAAAATCTTGCGCACGCAGCGAGTGTAAATTCGCGAGAAAAGTGCCGACCTCAGTATCATCAGCTTTTGCAGATGCCGGCTTTTCCAACCTCCAACCTGAATCAGCCTTACTCAGAACAATCTCTTTATCTGGTCCACGAATTTCGACCGTCTTGACCGCCTCATCAGTGAAGGTCAAGACGGTTCGATCGCGCAGGTCTTTGACTTCCTTAATCATCCCTGAGCGAAGGGTTTGCGGGAGAAGCAAAATTTTGCCATCTCCCTCTTTTTGTACGTAAACCGAAAACCCTACCGGGGTATCCTTTCCCATCGAAACCAGAGGAAGAGCTTTACCGTCCTTGAGAGTGAGTTTAAACCTGACTATCGGCGCAGTAAGACCATAGACAGCAAGGTCTTGGGGAGTTGCATCTAGAGTGCGTTTCACTTCGGCGTCAGCAACAGCATTAAGCAGATTTTTGACCGTTGATTCATCGGCATCCGCCGCAACTGGTTGAGTAATACGCCACTTGCCATCCTCGTTTTTCTTTAAGGTGATGGCATGGTCTGGATACATCAGAGCAACTTCAGTGACCGCCTCTTTGTCAACCACAAAAAGTTTCTTTTTATTGGCGGCCTCTTGCTCCTGTGGGACTTCGATAAAATAGACATAGCCTGCTAACGCCAGGAGGACCACCAGTAACATCAAGGATCTGCGCAAGTTCATAAGAGAAGAAAAAGTGCCTTACGATGACCGCCGCCACCACACCGCCAAGCCGGCGATGAGTAACAGCTCGGGAAGGACTAAAACGGAAAGATAGAAAATGAGCGTCCCCTGCTCAGCGGTGAACTGTACGCGAGAAGCGCGAATAGTGCGGGGACGGACGGAAATCAAACCCTCTTCGCCAATCAGCCAACTCACAGAGTTGAGCAACAGATCGCGGTTGAAATACTGGCCGATATACTGATTGTTAGCAAAGACGGCATCCCCGAAGACCACTAAGCGAGCAGATCCATCCTGCCCTGCCCCCATGTCTTTCAAGTTTGCGGTTACGGCAACAGCGAGCGAAACCGGTCCTTTACGATCCTTGTCGTCGAGCCGAGCCGTCTGGCGCTGGAAGACTCCCTCCAAGTCGGTTTCCGCCCACGCATTCGGGCTAGTCTGCGCTAAGCTGACCGGAGTTACTCCTTTCGCCCCGTCTGCTTGAGGTTCGACCGAGCGCGACATGCCATACGTCGTTAGCGCATTTGAACCACGACGACTGAGTTCTTCTGTAATCGGATGTGTTCCATAGGTTGTCACAAATGGTGTCAGTGTGAAGGTCTTCCCCTTCAGCAATTGAATCTGCTCATCGACAATGACGTCATTGCCCACTTGCACGCCCCATTGCTGGAGATACGTCGCGAGTTCAGGCGTCGTCCGTGGGTTGAGCAAAAACAACGCCGGTTTCCCTTTTTTCAAATAGGCATCAACCGCTTTGACCTCGTGTTCTTGTAGCGACCGATCTGCCCCGGCAATGATGATGAGATTGGCATCGTCTGGAACCGCCGCGCCTGCCGACAGCACGAGCGGTTTGACTTCGTAGCTTTCATTGTCTAGCGCGGTTTTCAGTTGACCATATCCCCGAGGTTCCTGCATATCCGCGATATCAGGCTCGCCGTGCCCGGAGAGAAAATAAATGATTTTTTTCTCCGTACGAGCAATTTTTATAATGCCGTTGGTGAGATCCTCCTCGGAGATCTTAGTGACCACATTCGTGCGGTCGCCATATTGCATGTGCACTGATGGCACGGCAGAGATCTGATAGCGTTCTGCGAGGTCGGGCTGCTTGTCTGGGTCAATCAAGTTGAAGATTACCTTATCGGAGACACCCTGGTAACTGCTGAGCAGTGCCCGCAGGGCTGGATCAGAGCCTCCTTCGACAAAGGCGTTGATCTCAAGGGGTTTATCCAGATGCTGTAGAACGCTGCGAGTTTGCGGCGAGATGCTGAAGACTCCGGCTTCAGTCAGGTCGAAGCGATGATGATGGCGAGCAGAGAGATAATTCACCGCCGTTAAGATGGCAAAGAACAGAAGAGAGTAGAGGGCCGCACTGGCGCCGTATTTGGTTGAGCGTTCGCCAAGAAAGGTCTTGAGTGAGCCTTGGGCAGAAGCGAGGTACGCGATGACGGCAAGGAGGCCAAGAATCAGATGAGCAAAAACATAAAACGAAAAGAGCTGAGTGATGAAATACGCGACCCCAGCAAATAGTAGCAGAATGACGCCAACGATCCCATAAAATGATCCCAGACGCGGCACGAGATTTACCTCCAACGCAGCGACTCGACCGACCGCTGGGTCAAGAACAGCGCAAGAATAATTAGACTAGCGAAATAGACCAGAGCGCGAGTATCGATAATGCCTCTGACCATCTCAGCGAAATGCTCAGTGACCGAAAGATAACGCAAGAGCGGACCAAGGACATTACCGGCTGTCTCCGCCGGCCAGCCAATGATGTAGAGTAACAGCGTCGCCACTAAACCACTCACCGCTGCAATAATCTGGTTCTCGGTAAAAGATGAGGTCAAAAGCCCGACCGCGACGAAGACGGTCGCCAGCAATATCAGCCCAAGGTACCCGGAAGCCATCACTCCGAGTTCTGGATTCCCGAAGTAAACCAGGATCGCCGGGTAGATAGCCGTCAGCCCGATCATGATGCAGATAAAGAGAAACGAAGCGAGGAATTTCCCTAGCACAATTTCCCCAGTTCGGAGCGGTGAGGTCAGCAGCAACTCGTAGGTCCCGCCTTTTCGCTCCTCAGCATAGGCCCGCATGGTGATCATCGGCACCAGGATAACCAAGACGATGGCGAGATTGTGCATCAGCGGCGAGATCACATAGTCGTTGAGATTAAGTCGGTTTGCCGCCTCAGCTCCGCCTTGAAATTGGATATACAAACTCAGCAGCAAGTTAAAGCGAGACAGTAAATTGAAGAAGAACCAGCCGCCGAGCAGTAAGAACCCAGTCAGTACGACATAGGCGATCGGTGAGACAAAATAGGAATGCAGCTCTTTGCCGACGATCGTGAACACATTCCTCATTGAACCACCTCTCCTACTCGCTCATCGGGTTCGCTCTGGTCTAGCTCTTCTTGAGAAATGGCTCTGAGGAAGACTTCCTCAAGCGTTTGTCCTTTGGTGAGATTCTCGAGCATATCCTCCATGACCACTCTCCCAGAGCTAATGATCACCACTTTCTCACAGACCTGGGCGACTTCTGGCAGGATATGGGTCGATAACACAACCGTATGAGCCCCGGTAAGTTCTTTGATTAAAGCGCGAATCTCTATGATCTGCTGAGGGTCGAGACCAACGGTCGGTTCATCGAGAATAAGCACTTCGGGGTTATGGATAATCGCTTGTGCCAAACCGACCCGTTGGCGAAAGCCTTTTGACAAGTGGCCGTTCACCCGATCGGTCACCTTCGCGAGGCCGCAACGCGTCAAGACCCGATCAAGGGCGTCAGGAATTTCTGTCTTGGGCATACCCTTAATCCGCGCGACAAAGCGCAAATAGGCAGTCACAGTCATGTCGTTATAGAGAGGAGGACTTTCGGGAAGGTATCCAATGCGTTTACGCGCTTCGAAAGAATCGTCAAAAATATCAAATCCCGCGACCTTGACCGTGCCGCTCGTCGCTGGCATGAACCCAGTGATGATCCGCATGGTCGTGGTCTTGCCAGATCCATTCGGGCCAAGAAAGCCGAGAATCTGTCCGGAGGCAACACGGAAAGAAATGTTAGAGACGGCGGTAAGATCGCCGTAGCGCTTGGTGAGCTGCTGGACTTCAATCATGGTTGAGATAACGTATGCGGGCCTGCTGGCTTGTGTCGGGGCGTGCCCCTTCCCCCGCTTCCCTTCCATGCAGGAAATAATGCCAGCGTCTGCCGTTGTCAAGCTGAAACAAGGGTTTTATTGCTCTTTTTGTTAGTTTCGACGCGAAGGGCATCATAAAAATTCACGTGGCTGAATATGTTAGCAGGCTAAAACGTCTGTTAGGATGTGCGTAAGCGGTGGAAGCAAGTGACTGGGAACTGGTCCGGCGTTGTAAAGAAAATGACCGGGAGGCATTTCGCGAATTAGTCGAGCGGTATCAGCGGAAGGCGGTTGCTATTGCGCTCGGAATGCTTCATGACCGCGAAGACGCTCTGGAAATTGCGCAAGAGGCATTCGTTAAGGTTTTCACCGGTATTAAGCACTTCAAGGAAGAGGCTAGTTTTTACACTTGGCTCTACCGCATTGTTGTCAACCTCGCCATCGATCGTCAGCGCCAGAGGAACCGCCAGCCATCATTAGAGCGAGATGAGCAAGAAGAGGGAGAAAACGATCGCGTCGATACAATGCCGGACGAAACTACTGTCGATCCTTACGAACAAGTCAAAGATAAAGAATTGCGTGAGCGCATTCGAGCAGCAATTGATGAGTTGACGCCCGCGCATAAAGCGGTCATACTTCTGCGAGAAGTTGAAGGTTTGTCTTACGAAGAGATCAGCGAAATCTTACAGTGCTCTCGTGGCACGGTCATGAGCCGCTTGCATTATGCTCGCAAACGGCTACAGTCACGGCTACGAGGAGAGGTGTGACGGTCTCATCTATGTTGGACTCATCTTCTCTGTTTTCTTGTTTTCCACCCTTAAAGGGTCAACTCGACCCCCCCAATCCTTAACTTTGTCTCTCTGATTATGGCAACGTGTCCGCACGCTGATCGTTTAGTTCCCCTGCTTCATGATAGTGAGTTGGATAGCCCTCTACGGCGCGAGATGGTTTCACATCTTGCCACCTGCATAACTTGTACGCGTGTCCTTTCCCTGTTAGAGCACGGACAAGAGCTTCTCTGCCAAGCCATCGATGAGCAAGTAGGAGCGCTTGACTTCTCGGACTTCTGGCAAGGAGTAACGAGTCGGATTCAACAACCGCAGTCATCGTGGTCGGTGCGATTACGGCTCTGGTATGAACGTTGGCGACCAGCCTGGTCGTTCAATGTCCCCGCTTGGGCAGCACTGGCAACTATTCTTCTTCTTACCATCGCCCCTTTTCACTCAAAATCTCTTTTTAGAATTTCCCCTTTTCTTGCGGAAAATCCCCAACCTTCGCCGGAAATACCGCCACCAGTGAGAGTCGCGTCGAATGAGGCAACTATTGACAATCAAGCTCAGATTGAATCACTCTCCGCGGCCGACACCGTCGCTATGTGGAATGATCCCGAGAATAACTTTACAGTGATCTGGGTAGGGGACGACGCGAGTGGGGAACTGCCGTGAGCTCATCTCGTCTGGCGTCGTTCTGCTTTACTCTGGCGTTGCTCTGGGCTTTGCAAGCCCTGGCAAGTGAGGTTGAATTACGGGTCGAAACCGTCTTAGCGACGAACTCCTCGACGGAGTTCGATAACCGCCTGACCGACATGAAATCGCAGTTGGAAAGAACCTTTCACTATTCTTCCTATCACCTCGTGCAAGAAGTACATCGGAAAGTGAATTGGGGTCACCAAGAAGACTTCTCCTTGCCTGGCGGGCGTCTTCTGCAAATCATCCCCAAAGGATACACCAATCACCGCATCGCGCTGCAAGTCATGCTCATGGAAGGAAGCACCCCCTCCCCCCTCATGAATGCTTCCTTATCATTTCCTAATAATGGCATGGTGTTTTTCGCAGGACGGAAACACCAGAGTGGCATTTTGATCATCCGCATCGGTGCAGCGGCAACAGAGTAGGGCTAGCGTTGCTAGCCCTGGCCATTTTCCCCTTACGGCTTCATCGCTGTAATGAGGACCTCGGCCACCTCTGGACGGGAAAATTCCGGCGGCGGCAGTTCCCCTTTTCCTAACATCTCACGGACCTTCGTGCCCGAAAGGTTTACCTGCGATTCTGGTCCGCCCGGTGCGGTCTTCGCGGTTCCCATCTGACCGGTGACGCGCGAGAAGAAAGCATTCTCAAATTTGAGGGGTTGGATTCCCAATTCCCCAGGAGCAAACTCGTCAAAAATTTTCTGCGCATCGTAGGTACCGTAGTAGTTTCCTACTCCGGCATGGTCGCGTCCAACAATGAAATGCGTGCAGCCATAGTTCTTACGGGCAATGGCGTGAAAGATCGCCTCACGCGGGCCGCCATAGCGCATGGCTGCGGGATAGACTGAAAGCAGCACACGATCTTGAGGATAGTAGTTCTCCATCAATATTTCATAGCAGCGCATCCGCACGTCGGCAGGAGTATCATCACTTTTTGTTTTTCCTATTAATGGGTGAAGCATGAGTCCATCGACGATTTCAAGAGCACATTTAGTGATGTATTCATGCGCCCGATGGATAGGGTTGCGCGTTTGAAAGCCGACCACCGTGCGCCACCCGCGCTCGCGAAATACGGCTCGGGTCTGGGCTGGATCGCGATGATAGGCGGGAAACGCGACCGTGTCCGGCCGATTCAGTACGTGAATCTCACCCCCAAGATAGACCTCACCTCCCCCGAGCACGGCGGCGACACCGGGATGAGCGGTCTCGCTCGTGCCGTAGACCTTACGTGCCTCCTCTTCCCGATTGGGGGCATACTTTTCGGCTAAGTTCAGGACGGCCAGAATCGTGTTGCGTCCATCGACCAGCGCAATCTCCGTTCCTTCCTTCAGCGAATCTGCCTGAGCGCGAGCAATTTGGAGCGTGACGGGAATGGACCATGGCAATCCGGTCATCAAGCGCATCTTTTCAACCACGCTGCGATAATCTGCTTCCGTCAGGAATCCTCGGAGAGGAGAAAAGGCGCCAACCCCTATCATCTCCACATCACTCTGTGCGCGCTCGTCAAGGTGCACGCGCGGCAACGACTGCGCCTTCGCGAGCAGCAGGTCACGCTGGTTTCCGGTGACCAAACGATTCACCAGATGCCCACCGTGAGGGGCAATCGTATCACTCCCATCCTGGGCGAGAAAACCTAACTCCTGGAGTCGGGTAAGAATTTTATTAACGCTCTCCTCTACGGTTTCCCGGTTGGTTTCCACCACCACTTCCGGACGGAGGGGCTCTTCATATGGATCAGAGACCCCGGTGAATTCTTTGATCTCACCGGCAAGCGCTTTCTTGTATAGGCCCTTTACATCTCGGGCGACGAGTGTGTCTAGTGGACATTTCGCATAGATCTCGACAAAGTCGCCAATGCGGCCTCGGACTTCATCGCGAATCTCACGATACGGTGAGATTGCCGCGGTAATCACGACCGCTCCGTTCCGCGTCAATAATTGCGCCACATAGCCGATGCGACGAATATTCGTGTCACGATCTTCCTTACTGAAGCCAAGTCCTTTACTGAGGTTCGTTCGGACCTCATCGCCATCGAGAATCTCCACTCGCTTCCCGAGGGCTCTCAGCTTTGGGGCGATAACATTGGCAATAGTTGATTTCCCCGCTCCGGACATGCCAGTGAACCACAGAGTACAACCTCTTTCCATTCTTTTCGAACTCCTTTGGAATAAAGTAGAAGAATAAATTTTACCTGTTTCCTAAGAGAGGAACATCGTCTAACTTGCTTGGAGGACAAACAAAAGGGGATTACTTGAACAAATCAGAATACAGTGCGCCCACAAAAGGAACAGTGAGGATTTTTCCTGATAACGCTTTGCCGGAAATGCAGTCCCGGAAATTGGCACTGGAACAAATTATTCCCTCCAGAGCGATCCAGACTCAGGATCAATTTGACCGCTTCTGTCGTTTGTAGGGTTCCCAGAAAAGCGGCAGCCAGGTTCTCAAAACAAGTATCTGATCGTTCCTCATCGGCGGAAGGGAAAACGCAAAACCAACAGGGCAAAGCCGCCTCATATCCTTGGCATAGCAATAACCAGCCGGAGGTCAAAGCAACTTTGGCACAGAGCAATGGCCGCCGCTGAGCATAGCAAGCCTCATGTAGTTGCGTATCTGGCTCCGAAAGGATCACATCATATTCTCTCACTAATTGTTCAAATCCTTCAGAAAGGAGGGTTTTCCTTGTCCCATGACTAACGACCGTACAATCCGGATTAAGACGTTGCAACACCGCAGCAACGGCGTTTTCTCGATTCGGTGCGAGTAAGGAAAAAACTGACAAAGGCGCACCGGCAATAACACCGATAGTGCCTATACCAACAGCAGCAAGATAGAAAAGAGCCTCTTCCTGCAAAGGGCCGCTGCCATTCACGAGTACTCGCGCACGGAGGAGCTTTTCCTGTCCTTTGCCACCGACTTGGGGGAGAATAATCTGACGACTGTAGCGTTCGATTTGCTCTTCAGAAAGCATGCCGTTCAATCACTCGATGACATTCTTTTCAATCGGCTCGACCGTTACTCCTTGCTCTCGTAACCAAGCAACTGCACGGTCAATCTCAGGCAGTGTCCCTTCTATCTCTACAGCAAGGAGCCCCATCTCGTCGGAGACGTTCGCTCCGCGAATGTTCGGGATGACTTCGAACTTCTTGATCAGTACGTAGATGATAGGCTCTTTGATGAGCGCGGGAGGGTAAGTCAAATAGAATTTTTCTTTCATGACGCCCTCCTTCTATCTCGAGATAATTCGCGCTAGCGTTTTTTCTTGTCGAACTCTTTCCAACCTACCCACAAATTCGTGCTCAAATACTTGTCACCAAAGTCCGGAAACAAGGTCACAATGACACCCTCGCCGATCTCGTGAGCAACTTTGAGTGCTGCCCACAAGGCCGCCCCAGATGACTGACCAACGAGAACTCCTTCTTCTCGTCCTAAGCGATAGACAGTATCGTACGCGGCTTCGGTGGAAACAGGAATTTTTCGATCAAGCTCCTCTTCATGATAGATACCCGGAACGATGGAGCTGGACATATGCTTAAGCCCTTCCAGTCCATGAAACGCATCGTCTGGTTCGACAGCAATCACTTGCGTAGCGGGGTTCTTTTCCTTGAGGTAGCGTCCGGTGCCCATCACCGTACCGCCGGTCCCAATACCTGCGACAAAATGCGTGATTCGGCCTTTCGTCTGATACCAGATCTCAGGACCAGTCGTCTCATAATGTGCCTGTGGATTGGCCGGGTTGAAATATTGGTCCGGCTTAAAGTAGCGTCCCGGTGTTTCATGAAGAATTTGTCGGCACAGCCGGAGTGCCCCGTCCGAGCCTTCGAGGGGATTGCTGAAGACCATTTTGGCACCATAAGCGGCAATGATCTTTTTCCGTTCAATACTCACATTGGCAGGGATGACCAACTCGACTGGGTAACCAAGGACGGCACCAACCATCGCTAAGGCAATACCTGTGTTCCCGGAAGTCGAATCCAGAATGGTTTTCCCTAAAGCTAAAGTACCAGACCGCAACCCTTCGGCGACCATTTTTAGGGTTGGGCGGTCTTTAACCGATCCTCCTGGGTTAAACCCTTCGAGCTTTGCAAGGACCCGAACACGAGAGGGAATATCTGCAGTTACCTTAGTGAGTTCGAGGAGTGGAGTGTTACCGATCAGGTGCAGGACCGATGGCACCCGCTGCGGTTCCGCTGGCGGGAATCCCTCCCCCCACACCGGTAACAACGCCATTCCTCACCCTCCAGCAATGGCAGGAACGATAGAGACTTCGTCCCCGTCTTTGATAGCGGTGTCGAGGTTATTGAGGAAGCGAATATCATCACCGTTAACGAAGATGTTGACGAAACGGCGCACTTTTCCTTCGTCATCACAAATTCGTTCTTTTAAACCCGGATGGTTGCGCTCCAAGTCCTCAACCAAAGCGGTGACCGTCCCTCCGCTTACACTGACCTCTTCAGCACCGCCGGTGAAGCGGCGTAGCGGGGTGGGGATCCGCACATGAACGCCCATGCTCATACCTCCTCAGAAGGATTCAAATGTACTCTGGCGACTTTCCCCTGGTATAGCAACTCCCCTTAAAAACGCCACACCCTGGGACTCTGCCAAAACTCAGCAGGAGAGAGGGAACTCGCTAGAATCGGGGGGACGACTAACTCATGTCCCTTCGCCCTTGTTAGTGTAATTCTGCTGCTACCCTCCGGGAAGAAGCCGCGGATGCAAGAGAATGATAAAGCTCATCGAAGTCTTGCAGGCGTGCATTGATAATAAAGGGTTGTGCAACACTGCCGGTCACCGCTTCGATCGTCTTGTATCCGTTGCCGGTGATACAAATGACGATCGATTCATTACGGGGGATGCGCCCTTGCTCGATGAGCTTCTTGGCAACTGCCATAGTCGTGCCCCCGGCAGGTTCAGTAAAAATACCTTCGGTTTGAGCAAGCAATTGGATAGCTTCAACAATCTCCTCGTCTGTGGCAGCTTCACCCCATCCTCCAGAGTCTCGCACGGCACGGAGCACATAATACCCATCAGCAGGGTTGCCGATGGCGATCGATTTGGCAATCGTATTTGGTTTCACCGGCACGATGAGGTCAGAACCTTTATGCAGCGCATGGATCACTGGTGCACAGCCGGCTGCCTGGGCGGTATAGATCTTCGGCACGGAGGCGTCGTTAATCAGGCCGACCTTCTTTAACTCCTCAAATGCTTTCGCTACTTTGGGCAGGATAGTCCCCCCGGCAGTAGGAACGACGACATGCTGAGGCAGACGCCAGCCAAGTTGCTCAGCGATCTCAAACCCGTAGGTTTTGGCTCCTTCAGTGTAATAAGGGCGAAGGTTAATATTGACAAAAGCCCACCCGTATTTATCCGCAATTTCGCTACATAATCGGTTGACATCATCATAGTTTCCACGAATGCCGACCGCACGCGGACCATAAATCGTTGATCCGATAATTTTTCCTTGCTCCAAGTCTGCCGGAATGAAGATGAAGCAGCGCAAACCAGCCCGAGCAGCATGGGCTGACACTGCATTCGCCAGGTTTCCCGTTGAAGCGCAGGAGACAGTATCAAAACCGAACTCCATTGCTTTAGAGATCGCTACCGACACTACTCGGTCTTTATATGAAAATGTAGGATGGTTGACTGAATCATCCTTAATGTACAGTTCCTTCACGCCAAGGTGCGTGGCTAAACGATCCGCCTTGACCAAAGGTGTAAATCCACTGTGCAAGCCGATGCGCGGTTCCCCGCTCACCGGCAAGAGTTCTTGATAACGCCAGAGCGAAGCCGGACGGGACTCGATGACTTTGCGCGTCAGTTTCTTCCGGATGCTCGCGTAATCGTACACCACTTCGAGTGGGCCAAAACAAGTTTCACACACATGAAGTGGGGCGATAGGATACTCTTGCCCACACTCGCGGCAAGTTAATCCGGTAATATTACTCATACGGGTTCCTCTAAGCTCTTTCGGCGTCTCAGAAATTCATGCTCCGACTGAACAGGCACCCCTCTGATTGAACCCTTCACCCCCTAAGCTGGTGATAATGGGTTTATCCCCACACAAAGGGCAGTGTCGGCTGCGCCGCACCTGAATCTCTCGCCAATCGAGAGACATTGCGTCATAGGTGAGCAACCGGTTTGTCAGTAATCCCTCAGCACCATTGAGGTATTTGATCGCCTCCGTTGCCTGTATCACACCAAGGCTGCCAGCTAAACTGCCAATAATCCCGCTTTCCTGGCAAGTAGGGATATCGTCTGCAGATGGAGGCACCGGGAATAAGCAGCGAAGGCAGGTTGTCTGTCCCGGAAGTATAGTGAGCGTCTGCCCTTGGAATTGTATGATACCCGCATAAGAAAAGGGCTTGCTCAGCAGCACGGCTCCATCATTAATCAGAAATTTCGTCGCGACGCCATCAGTCCCATCAATGATAAAGTCGTAGGCACGGAAAAGCTCAGGCAGATTGTCGGCGTGCAACCGTTCCTGATATGCAACGATGGTCACTGTAGGATTTATCTGATGAAGTTTCTCGCGCGCGGAGTCGATTTTTGCCCGGCCGAGATCCGCAGTGGCGTGGAGAATTTGTCTTTGCAGATTTGAGAGTTCAACGACATCGGGATCGATAAGGCCGATGGTTGCCACACCGGCACGAGCCAACGCCAGGGCAGCGGGAGACCCGAGTCCGCCAACGCCGACGACGAGCACTTTGCCTTTGCACACACGGGGGTCACAGGAAGTCTCAGCAGCCGTTTCCATAGGATCACGCCCATAATGAAAAGCCCCTTCCCCATAGAGAAGAGGCTACTCAGAATGGAGAAGGCTAACGGAAACCCCTAGATGAGTCAACGCGCAGGGGAATTTCCTCTAGGTTTTTTTCTAGCATTTTGTGCTAGAGGAACGACTACGATGCGATTTCCCCAAAAAAGGGGTGCTCTCCCGATTCTGAGCCCTTTCTGGTTTCTGCTCTTGAGCGCTCCACTGTTCGCACAGGAGAAACCAATCGCGCTCCAGGTTCCCGGCCTGATCGAAACCGTGGAAATCCTGACTGATCCTTGGGGTGTCCCGCATATCTACGCTAAAAATCAACATGATCTATTTTTCGCACAAGGCTATAATGCTGCACGAGAGCGACTCTTTCAACTGGAGATCTGGCGTCGCCGGGTCACCGGCACCATGGCTGAGATTCAAGGACCGAAAGCTCTTGCGCGTGACATCGGGGCACGGCTGCTCCGTCCTCGGCTCAGTCTCGCGCAGGAAATGAATCATTATCATCCCGCTGGAACGCAGATCATCAACGCTTTTGTCCAGGGTATTAATGCATACATCAAGGAAGTTGCACCGCATCCAGACCTTTTGCCAATTGAATTCCGTCTGCTCGGTATCATCCCAGAACCGTGGACGCCTGACATTGTTCTCTCGCGGCTCGGTGGCCTTTTCACAAACCTTGAGGCTGAGGTATCGATGGCACAGCGGGTGAGATCTGTCGGAGTGACCACAACTAAAGCGCTTGTCGATCTCCATCCGGGAGACCCTGACCTCACCGCCGTCAAGGGGTTGGACCTCGCCGCCATCCCTTCAGATGTCCTCGAATACTACCTCGCCGCCCGTGCCAGCGTAAAGTTTGACCCAGAGGACATTGTTGACCCCGAGGCACGTGGGGAAGCTTTCGCGAGCGAAACCACTCATACGTTAACCTTGATTGATGAGACCTCGTCCCAACCGTCCCGAGAAGGGAGCAACAACTGGGTTCTTGCTGGAACACGCACTCTCTCCCGCCATCCTTTCATGAGCAACGACCCTCACCGGGCGATCACCGCACCTTCGCTCCGTTATTGGGTGCATCTTGTTGCGCCAGGATGGAACGTCATCGGTGGCGGAGAGCCGCACCTTCCAGGGGTTTCTATCGGCCATAACGCGCATGGGGCATGGGGGCTCACCATCTTTCCTACCGACTCCGAGGACTTGTACGTCTATAAAACAAACCCCACCAATCCGAACCAGTACGGCTATAAGGGCGCCTGGGAAAATATGCAAATTGCTCGCGAGACAATTAAGATGAAGGGGCGGGCGCCAGTGACGGTGAATCTGAAGTATACCCGGCACGGTCCGATTTTGGCGGAAGACAGAGCGCACCATAAAGCCTATGCGCTCCGAGCGGCATGGCTTGAGGTTGGTGGGACACCCTATCTTACGAGCCTACGGATGGATCAGGCCAAGAGTTGGGAAGAGTTTCGCGATGCGTGTTCCTATTCGCATGCCCCGTCAGAGAATATGGTCTGGGCCGATGTGAGAGGGAACATCGGCTGGCAAGCAACGGGCATTGTCCCTCGCCGGACAAATTGGAATGGCCTATTGCCGGTTCCGGGTGATGGCCGGTTTGAGTGGGCGGGCTATCTTCCCGGCAAAGAGCTGCCCTTTCTTTCTAATCCTTCTGAAGGATTCCTGGCTACGGCAAACGCCGAGAACCTTCCTCACGGGTATCCTTATTCCATCAGTTTTCTCTGGGAACCTCCGTACCGTCTCGCCCGTATCCATGAGGTCCTCAATACGGGGAGGAAAATGACCCTGGTCGATATGATGCGACTGCAGAGCGACGAACTCTCCATCCCTGCGCGCACTCTTGTTCCCTTGTTGCAAGGGTTGCAATCGGCGGACTCTCTCACCCAGACAGCCCTCGAAAAGTTTCACTCTTGGAATTATGTGCTGGACCAACACTCAAGCGAAGCTGGCATTTACGCAGCTTGGCAACAACGCTTGTGGGAAAACTTCCGTAACCGTCGTGTCCTGGAACCTTCCCGTCAATATTTTTCTCGCATGGCACCGGAACGATTGATCAATAGTCTCGTCACGCCGGATGGAAGTTATGGCTCGAATCCTGTCGTTGGTCGCGACCGTTTGCTCATCGAGAGTCTCGAACAAGCTGTTAAGGAACTCGCTGAACAATTCGGCTCAGATATGAGCGCGTGGAGGTACGGCCAAAAGCAGTACCATCACATCACGATCCAGCACATGTTGAGTGATGCAGTACGACCTCAATATCGCTCACAGTTTGATGTCGGCCCTTTGCCTCGCGGAGGAGACGGATTTACCGTCAATAATACCGACAATAATGCCGCGCAGACAGTCGGCGCTTCGTTTCGGATCATTGTCGATCTGGCCGATTGGGATCGTTCGCTTGGCGTGAATACACCGGGACAATCGGGAAATCCGGCCGACCACCATTATCGCGACCTCGCAGAGCTATGGTCAGCAGGAAAGTATTTTCCAGTCTTTTACTCGCGCGAGAAAATCGAGTCAGTAGCCGAGCACAAGGTTATCCTACAACCATAGAGAGGCATTATGGCAATTGAGATCGATGGGGTTCGTTTAGAGCTGAACTATGTTCCTAGGAAGGGACTGCCCCAACAGTAGAGGGAAAGGAAAATAACCTATGGCCACCACTGATCTGGTCCATGATCCAGAAGAGCGACGACGGCCTCTTCAGCGGTTTCGTTTTCTCGTGGGACACTTTCATGGAGAAGGGCATTACACGCAAGGAGCGAACGTCTTCCACAAAGAGGTGGTCGGCTCCTGGGAAGCAGGAGGGCGGTTCATCGGCCTACGGATGAGTGTTACTTACCCCTTAGCAGACGGCAGAAAGGACATCCATGACGCGTTCATCATGATCGGCGCTCAGTCTACATCCGGCTCATGGTTGGCACAGGCATATACCGATGGTGGGTCTGTGCAGACGTATCACTTGGAGCTTCAAGGTGACACAATTTCTTTCGCTGACCAGCTACCAACCGTGCATGGAATTAAGATTGTGCGGGCACGGAAAAGTCTCATTCCAACGGTAGATGGTTTTGAAGAACGGCTGGAGATCGATCGCGGAACCGGGCGTTTCGAGCCTTACTCAGCCATCATCCTGCGCCGGATCGCTGAAGGGTAATGCGCCTTACATCGCTATGCCATTCGCTCTCAGCTGAGCAATCGTCTCAAAGCTCATGCCAATCTCTTGCAACACAGCATCCGTATGCTCCCCGAGACGGGGCGCAGGACGACGCACCTCTGCTGGCGTCCGGTTGAAACGGGCCGCAGGCCGTGGTTGGCGCGTACGACCGACAGACGGCTGCTCGAATTCAATCAGCAGCTCGTTTGCCACTACTTGTGGGTTGGTCAGCAAATCCTTGCGGTGCAAAATAGGAGCGCAGGGCACTTGTTCAGCGTCGAGGCGAGTGAGCCATTCCGCCGAGGTTCGGGTCTTCAGTACCTCTGCCGTCATTTCCAGTCGGGCGTCGGCATACTTCACACGCCCGGCAGGAGTTGTGAAACGGGGATCCTCAAGCCACTCAGGCCGTGCGAGTGCGCGTGTCAAACCCAACCATTCAGCATCCGAGACAACACCGACAGTGACATACCCGTCGGCAGTCTCAAAGACAAGGTCTCTAACGTTCGGACGAACAACAACTTCACGATCACTAATAAACGTGTGGGCCGTCATGGCTTCAGGCCAGAGGAAAGAGATGACTGCGTCGAGCATGGCCAGCCGCACGTGTTGACCTTCACCGGTGCGTTCTCGCGCCAATAACGCAGCGGTCATCGCTTGCGCTGCGGTTAGGGCGGTAACCTTGTCAGGCACGATCAAGCGCATCATTTGCGGCCTCCCAGTTGCTGGGTCCCCTTGTATGGAAGCCAATCCTGATAACGCCTGGATAACTGGATCGTATACGCGTTTATGCACGTATGGACCGGATTCCCCGAAGCCACTGATGGAAACGTAGACCAAGTCGGGCTTGATCCGCCGCAGAGCGGCTTCGCCAATTCCCATGTGTTCCACAACCCCAGGACGGAAATTTTGCACAAAGAGATCAGCGCCAGCAACGAGACGTTCAAGAATGTCGTGCCCCTGTTTGTCTTTGAGATTGAGAACAAGTGACCGCTTATTACGGTTCACAATGGTAAACGTCGGCGACATTCCTCGTGGTCCGCCAAGGGCACGGGTCAGGTCACCCGTGCCTGGTGGTTCGACCTTAATAACGTCGGCCCCCTGATCGGCCAACAGCATCGTGGCCATCGGGCCGGAAATCATTTGTGTCACATCAATGATGCGATAGCCAGCGAGTGGCCCAGGCATGTAGGTTCCCCCTTTTTATTCTCCGAGTAGTGATTCCGTCAGAGCGGACCATTATGAAAGTTTCACCATAGTGAAGCAACGTCATTGTCGTCGGAAAGCAGCAGAAAGAACCGCGCAAAATACGAGCACGACGTCCCAATCTACTGCGTCAAAGCGGCAATGCACTCTTCGCGGATTTTCCACAGCTCGGTAAAGGTATAAGCATGCGCCGCCTGTTGATTGATCGCCCAATTGCGTAAGAAACGTTGATGAAGCTCAACTTTGTAATTACCGATCTGTGCGGGAAGAATGGTTTCCTCGTACAGCAACCGATCAATCGGTTCCACGGGCTCGTTGCCGGAGCGAGTGATATCAATTCGTACCCCGGCGTACGTTAGATAACAATGCGCTTCAGGAATGTCGTTAAGTCCATAGCGACGAAGAACGGCTCCGACTCCCGGCGTATTGCGCTCGTTCATGGCGTAGATTCCAAGAGTGAGAAAGACGGCAAGTTGTTGCTCTCGGGCGAGTTCGGCAAGCAGAGCATGTTTTGTACTACACGTTCCTCGTCGTTCAGTGAGGACTAACTTGAAATCAGACCGATTCGTATTTCTTCCGTAAGGAAGAAGATGAAGATAACGACCGGCCGCGCGAAAATCACCGATTCCACACGCGCTCACCTCAGCAGTCATCTGCCCTGCAGGTCTTAGGGAAATACAAGGCAAGGCATCCCATGATTGCATAGCGTTCTCATTGACGGTTGCTCTTCCTCACGCCGAGGGAACTAACGAATCTGCGTCGCACGCTGACGCCCACGCGCAACAACCAGGAGATTATCATTGTGTACCTCTAGTACGGTGCAAGAACAATGGTCGGGCTCAAAGCAGAGCAGGCGATCATCACCGGTCGCGGCACCGACAGCGGCATTAATAGCAACGAAATGAGTCGTCACGACGCTCGTCGTTCTGCGGGAAAGTAAAAAGGAGACAACTTCGTCTCGCCAAGCTTGGTAAGGTTTTGGGAGATCACTCCAGCGTCCCTGAAAGGCCTGATGGAGCCAAGCCTCGCGAGCTTGTAAATCTTCGGTTGGTGATGGGATCTCGGCGATTCTCGGCTCAATCTGGGCTGTCACCTGCCATTGCACCTCGAAGGCAGCCGCAGTTTCGCGGGCTCTTTTGAGGGGGCTTGTTATCAGTGGGAGTGGGCCGAACGGAGCGAGTTCTTGGACAATAGCTTTTGCCTGTTTGTGCCCAACCGCATCAAGGCCTGGATCGACGGCCTCGGCAAATCCTGCGCTCGCACGCCCGTGGCGAACTAAGTAAATCCTCACGGGAGATGGCATGGCTGAGGCTCTGGTTGATTGAGGAAGATTCCCAGTTTGCTACTTTTGCTGGTTCTGTTCTTCGTCGCCGAGCAACTTCACGGTCACGTTCTTCTCTTCTTTGGTGAGTTGCTTGCCTTTCCCTTCGCCCCCAGGGGGATGGGCCGCGAGTTGGCGGGCTTCATTTTCTTGCTTCTTGAGTTCAGTGACTAAGGTTAACAGTGGATCTACGCCTGGCGCAGGCAAGTCTTCTTTTTCAGGGGTAGCAACCTCATCTGGTTGAGGTTTAGCCGTCTTTCGTACGGCAGCCGCTTGAGCTGCCATTTCGGCAAGGTCGGTCTTTCCCTCCGCGGTGAGAATCTCTTGGAGACGAGCAAGCGCGGCTGCTGCAGCATCTGTCTCAGGATATTCTTCTACCAGCCCACGCAAGCGTGCTTTAGCCGCAAGCTGGGATTTTTTCTTGAGATGGAAGTCGGCGACATAAAGCTCGCGCTGGGCTATTGATTCCCGACAGACCCGACTTTTTTCCTCCGCAAGAGGGGCAAAGGAGCTCTCTCCATGGTGGTCAGAGACCAGACGGAAGAAGTCATCAGCTTTCTCGGTCACACTCTGGTCGCGATCGAATGAACGCATCTGGTCGAGATAGGCCATCCCCCGATAATATTGAACGAATGGCAAATGGGAACTGGTCGGATACATCCGCTCAAAGTCACTGAAGGCCGCCAGTGCTTCGGTATACTTTTTATCGAGATAGCGAGAGTAGCCAATTTTAAGCTGAGCTTCCTCGGCGTAGGGGTTTAACGGGTACTGGTCTAAGAGATCTTGGTATTGATCCGCCGCAGTAAGAAAATCCTCTTGAGAAAAAGCTTCACCCGCCCCAGCGTAATACTCTTTCGCGGAAAGGCGTTTTTCGGTCGCGGAACATCCACCCAAGAGCAAAAAGCAAATCCCCCACAACGGCCAGACAATGTTTCTTCTCATCATGGGCTACGCTAAAGGATTTTCTCAGGGGTTGTCAACGTGCCTTCTTATCCTCTTGCTTTCCTCCGCTCGTCGGCAAGGGGGCACAACCTTCCTTCGGGATTGTGCCCCGCTTTGCCCTATGGTACGTCAAGGCGGGAGACAGAAATGTGGGAGAATACCCGTCTTGTTGTGTTTGCCGCTATCTGTGCCTCTTTGTACGCCGCAATTCTTATTCCTTTCAAAGTCCTCCCTATCATTCCTGGGGTGACTGAGTTGCGCCCGGCGAACGCCGTCCCAGTGATCTGTTCATTTCTCTTTGGCCCGGCGGCAGCGTGGGGGGCGGCAATTGGGAACGTGATTGGTGATTTTTTTGGAGGTATCGGACCAGGAGATTTCTTCGGCTTCTTTGGTAATTTCCTCTACGGCTTAGCCCCATACAAAATCTGGGAACTCATCTCACCTGACCAGCCCGTACCGAAAACCCCTCTCGCCTGGGTACGATTTACCTTCACCGTCTTCCTTGCCAGTGGCGTGTGCGCCCTGTTCGTTGGCTGGGGTCTCAATCTGTTAGGATTTATCCCGTTCTCGGTACTCGGGAATATTATTCTATTCAACAATTTCGTCTCTTCGATGCTCTTCGCCCCCCTCCTGCTCTCTGTTATTTACCCGCGCGTTGCCAAAGGCCGCCTTTTGTATACCAACCTGCAAGAATGGCGACCGCCCAAGCCACGTCCTGTTCGTCTGCTGGGGCTTGGACTCCTGACCAGCGCGACGATTTGTGGCTTGATCGCCGGGAATTTACTCGCCAGTGGATATTGGAGTCCATCTCTATTTGTGAATTTGGGGTGGACTACACAGACAAAGTCTGTTGAGGTGGGCCTCGGTTTGCTTCCGTTTGTGAGCCTCGCCTGTTTAGGGTTGGCATTGTTGTGACGCAAAATCCAGAGGTAAAAATCTGCGATGCGGAAGGAAAAGAGACAGACACTGTCAGTTCTTCCTCCGCGGAAGCAATCGGCCTCGACCAAGTCTCTTTTACTTATGTTGATGCTTCAGGTCCGGCATTACAGCATGTGTCTCTGCGTGTAGGACAAGGCGAGATGATCGTCATTATGGGTGCTTCCGGCGCTGGAAAATCGACGCTCGTGAAGTGCCTCAACCGTGTCATTCCGGCTTTTCAAAATGGACAGCTCAGCGGAGAAGTCCGACTGTTCGGTCGAACTTTGCTCCAGGAAAAAGTCGGAGAGCTCGCCGAAACGATTGGCATGGTGTTCCAAGACTTTGAAGCGCAGTTGTTTTCGACCACAGTCCGGGACGAGATTATTTTCGGTATGGAGCAACTCGGGGTGGCGCCGGCGGAAATGCAGCATCGTCTCGCCGAAGCTCTCACGCAAGTAGGGCTATCGGGCTTTGAAGCACGCGATCCAACTACGCTCTCAGGCGGGCAGAAGCAACGTCTCGCTATCGCCGCCCTCCTGGCGTTACGACCTCGCATTCTGGTGCTCGACGAGCCCACGACTGACCTGGACCCACAAGGGCGGCAGGAAATCTTTGCCCTGCTCGGACATATGCGCCAGAGCGGCCACACGCTGATCTTGGTTGAGCATGAGGTAACCGCAGCGATAGAGGCAGATCGTCTCATTCTCCTCGCTGCGGGAGAGGTGATCGTTGACGGACCACCGAACCAGGTCCTAGGTCAGGTGGAGACCCTCGAACGGTGCGGCGTGAAGCCGCATGACCTCGATCGCATCTTTCAGACACTTGGCGTCCAAAGGTACCCTAGGGACCTTACTGGGGCTGCCGACTTGCTGAAGGAGATACTCAGACCACGTGAAGAGCAATTCCCTTCTTTGTTCTTCAACCACCGAAGAGGAACACCCAAAGAAGAAAACTCTCCGCCTCTCCTCAATCTTGCCTCGGTCACCCACTCCTATCCTGATGGTCCGCCTGTAGTTCGTGACATCACCTTCACGATTAGAGAGGGTGAATTTGTTGTCCTCCTCGGCAAGAATGGTTCGGGAAAAACCACAATTGCGAAGCACTTGAGCGGGTTGCTCGTCCCTACCCAGGGGCAAGTCTTTTTCAAAGGACAGGAACTGAGCCGCCTGCCTCTGGTCCAGATTGCACAGGAAGTGAGCTATGTCTTCCAGAATCCTGATCATCAGCTTTTTGCTGATACAGTCGAAGCCGAGGTTGCGTTTGGGCCACGTAACATTGGTGTGAGTGCCGCAGACGTTGACGCTCGTGTCGATGAGGCGCTTCATGCTGTCGGATTGAATGAGGTACGAGAACACGACCCCTTTCTTTTAGGCCGAGGCGAGCGCCAACGACTTGCGGTTGCAGCTCTGCTCGCGTTGCGTCCGCGTGTACTCATTCTCGACGAGCCAACCACTGGTCTCGATTATCGCGAGCAACAGCAAATGATGGAACTCTTGCGCCGGCTGCACCGGGCAGATCGCACGATTATTATTATCACTCACGTGCCCTGGGTCGCAGTCGAGTATGCAGAGCGGGTCCTGCTCATGGCTGAAGGACAGCTTTTATGGGATGGCTCTTTGCGAGACCTGTGTGCACGGCCTGACCTTTGTACTCAAGCCTCTTTTATTCCTCCTGATATCACCCAGTTAGGCTTGCAGTTTGGCTTTACGGCTCTCTCGCTAGGGGAGTTTGTCGAATGGGTGCGGTAAAATGCCCGGGTCAGCGACCTCTGCCACGGGTAGGAGGTGAAACATTCGCGACTTCAGCCGGCGGTTCGCTTGCTCACCCTAAGCGCGGGTCTCGCTCCCACTGATATCGTATCGCCATGCCTCTCTTTCTTTACCTCGACCGTCAGAGCTTCGTGCATCGACGCCATCCTCTAGTAAAAGTATTGGCCTTATTCTTGTTCTTCATCGCGGCTTTCGTTGTCGATCATCCGTTGTTTATTCTTCCAATTAGCGTTGGGGTTTGTACCCTTATTCTGTTGTCTGGTTCAACTCCGAACCTTTCCCGCCTCCGGCTCCTGTTCTTTTTTATCTTTGTCTTTACCTTATTAATTTGGAGCATATTTTACGGTCAGGGGACCCGCCTCGCGGCATTTCCTTCTCTCCCCATCACCCGAGAAGGCGTACTCTTTGGACTCGGTATGGCAATTAAACTCAGCACCTTTCTCGCTACTGGCGCGTTGTTCCTCTCCACTACTCGGATTGAAGAATTCGCCTATGCTTTTACCTTGCTCGGCTTACCTTACCGGATTGGCTTTACTATTACCTTGGCGTTCCGCTTGGTGCCGCTTTTTCTCGAAGCGGTATTCACTGTCATTCAGGCTCAGCGCTGTCGTGGCCTTGATATCCATCGTGGTCCCCTGCTGCAACGCTTACGACATTACATTCTCGTGTTGATTCCCGTGTTCATGGGGGCGCTGCGACGAGCAGACCAGATGGCAATCGCCTTGGAGGTGCGTGGGTTTAACTCAGGTCGCCCTCGTACCTCCTATCAGCGCGCCCCTTGGCGTATAGGGGATACAGTCGCGCTCTGCTCTGTACTGGGAGTCACTCTCGTCTATCTCGGATTGTGGCAGGCAGGATACGGGAGAATTCGCATCGGGGGATAGGTTGGGAATGGGAAAGTAAACTTCAATGAGAAACTCGTGGTTTTCTGTCGGCCTATTCTCAATTTCTCTCATTGCAGAATTGGCAGTCCTCGGCTGCTACATATAAGAGTGGTTGCAGACCAGAAATAGAGCCTTTAAGATACCCGGGCTTCCTCAGAGACCGACTGGTAAAGGCAGGAGATCTATGGAACACGAGCGCCGCCGCGTCGTTATTACCGGCTTGGGGTTGGTTACCCCACTCGGCACCGGAGTGAAAAAAAACTGGCAGGCTTTGATCGAAGGTCGCTCCGGCATCGGACTTGTCTCTCGTTTTGATGTGTCCGACTTCCCGACTCGCATTGCTGGTGAGGTGAAGGATTTTAATCCAGAAGACTTCATGGAGAAAAAAGATGTGAAGCGGATGGACCCTTTCATCCAATACGCTGTGGCAGCAGCGAAAATGGCTATGGATGAAGCGTGTCTACCGATTACCCCAGACAATGAAGATATGGTTGGGGTCATCGTCGGTGTCGGCATCGGAGGCCTGACGAGTATCGAAGAATACCACAAATTGTTCCTCGACACGCGCCTCAAAAAAGTATCGCCCTTCTTCATTCCCAAGCTGATTGCGAATCTCGCCCCTGGTCAAATCTCTATTCGCTATGGGGCCAAGGGAATCAGCTATACCCCAACCAGTGCTTGTTCCTCAGGGGCGCACGCCATTGGTGAAGCCTTTCGCCTGATTCGCCTCGGCGAGCAGGATGCCGTTATTGCTGGTGGGGCAGAGGCCGCTCTGACTCCGCTTGGACTAGGTGGGTTTATCGCGCTGAAAGCGGTTTCTTCGCGGAACGACGAACCCGAGAAAGCCAGTCGTCCTTTTGATCGTAACCGTGATGGGTTTGTGATGGCAGAAGGCGCAGGCGTACTAGTGCTGGAAGAACTCCAGCAGGCTAAGCGTCGGGGAGCGAAGATTTATGCGGAGGTAATCGGATACGGTGCGAATAGTGACGCGTACCATATGACCGCCCCTTCGCCTGAAGGCGAAGGAGCGGTGCGCTGCATCCGTATGGCAGTGCGGAGTGGAGGAATAGATCCACTTGAGGTTGACTACATCAATGCTCATGGCACCTCGACTCCCTATAATGACGCTACTGAAACGATGGCAATTAAGCGGGTGTTCGGTGAGCATGCAGCTCGCATTGCTGTCAGCTCAACCAAATCGATGACTGGTCATTTGCTCGGGGCCGCTGGAGGGGTGGAAGGAGTGTATACAACTCTCGCGCTGCATCATGACGTCCTCCCCCCAACCATCAATTACGAAGAACCAGACCCTGAATGCGACCTCGACTACGTGCCGAACGTTGCCCGTCGTGCCTCGCTCCGGGTTGCCTTGTCAAATTCGTTCGGTTTTGGTGGCACCAACGCTTGTCTCGCCTTTCGGAAATGGGCTGAATGACAGCCCGTACCTAAAGGAACCCAGCCTCCCATCCAAGAGAACAGAAAGGGGTTGCGCATGGGCGCACGTATTATTGGCACCGGCTCTGCCGTTCCCCCAACTTGCCTGACGAACGCCGATATGGAAAAGCGCGTCGCAACGAGCAACGACTGGATCGTTACTCGCACCGGCATTGAAGAACGACGCGTCATGAAACAGGGTGAAGACATTCTCGATCTCATGCACGAAGCGAGCACACAAGCCCTGCAAGTAGCCGGGTTACGGGCTCGTGACCTTCAGGCCATTATTGTCGCGACCGTCTCCGGCGACTATTTCTTTCCCTCAACTGCCTGTCTCCTGCAAGGACGTCTTGGAGCTGATACCATTCCTGCCTTTGACGTCAGTGCTGCATGCGCCGGTTTCGTCTATGGGATGTCGGTCGTGCATAGCTATGCGAAAAGCGGCGAGTATGGCCGTATGCTCCTCGTTGGTGCTGATGCGCTCAGCACGATGGTGAACTGGCAAGATCGTTCTACGTGTGTCTTGTTTGGGGACGGTGCTGGAGCAATTGTGTTGGATACCCAGCCTGGCGATCGAGGGCTGCTGAGTACGGTGATTGAATCTAGTGGGGCATTGTGGGAACTGTTATACGTGCGGGCCGGACATCGTCAAGCGGTCGACCAAGAAGGTGCGCAGCCCAAAGAATGGGGGATCCAAATGAAAGGCCCCGAGTTATTTAAAGTTGCCGTCCGTTCACTCTCCGAGGTTGCTGGCAAAGCGCTTGAACGTGCAGGCTTAGCCACCACAGATATGCACTTGATGATTCCCCACCAAGCTAATCTACGCATTATCCAGGCAGTAGCAGATCGCATGGGAGTCAGCATGGACAAGGTGTATTGCAACGTACAGCGCTTCGGCAACACCTCTGCCGCTTCGATTCCTGTCGCTTTAGACGAAGCCGTGCGTCGGGGGAAGATTCACGACAATGACATTATCGTTCTCAATGCGTGTGGCGGCGGGCTGACTTGGGGAGCTTCAGTTGTGCGATGGTAACTCCGTGCCACGAGAAGGCTCTGGGTCCAATTCCGCGATTTCTTTGCTCTCGCAGAAACGGCTACTCTTCTTCGTTGGCAAGGGGGGAGTCGGCAAAACAACCGTTGCCACTGCTGTAGCGCTCGCTTTCGCCCGTCAAGGAAAAAAGACTCTTCTCATCGAGTTCGATGAGAATGCCAGCGCGGCTCGCTTACTCGGGCTTGCTCCCTCGGAGAGTCGCTCAGTAGACTTACAGCAGACGGATCATTCACTTTTTGTTCTCTCTACGAGCGGCCCGGCCGCGCTTGAGGAGTATTTGCGGTTAATCATTCCTGTCAAGTCCTTACTCCGCGCGATCGTTACAAGTCGCGCGTACCAGTACTTTGTTGCGGCTGCGCCCGGACTCAAAGAACTTCTGACCATGGGAAAAATCTGGTATGAGGAGCATAAGCGTGAGGCTCATACGCAGCAGCCACTGTGGGATATGCTGCTTGTTGACCTCCCGGCTACTGGACATAGTCTTCAGTACCTGCGGATGCCGCGTGCCGCACACGAAACCTTTGGTGGCGTCGTTGGTCGTGAAGCTGAGCGTATCTCGGCTCTGCTACACGACTCAGACAAGACCGCGGTTAATTTAGTCACCACGCCAGATGAACTTCCAGTGCATGAAACCCAAGAAGCATACGGACAGTTAGTCAACGACTTGCGTCTGCCACTAGGGATGCTGTTCATCAATCGCGTCCATCGCACCCCTTTGTCTTCGACTGAACTTGGCCGTATCCGTCTAGTCGCTTCTGCACCGGCTTCGGAGCGGCGCCTGGTAAAGCAGGTTCTCGACTGCGGTCAAAGAGAAGCGGTATTGGCAGAATCCCAGGCACTCAATCTTCAGTCTCTCTCGCAACTGTTGTTGCCCACCGTCCAAATCCCCTTCTGGTTTTGCGATGAGTTCGGCTTTACTGCAGTGGATCAGCTTTCGCGTAAGATTATTACTCCTCAGCACAAAATCACCGAAGAAAAAATGACAAAAAGAAGAGGAGGAAAAAATTCTCGTCGCGAGGATATTCATGGCGGGGCAGAAGGACAGCAGTAGCCTCACTCCTCTTATCGCTTCTCACCGCATCCTGGTCTGTGTCGGCAGCGGCGGCGTAGGCAAGACAACGACCGCAGCAGCGCTTGCTTTATGGGGTGCGCTTTGTGGAAAACGTACAGCAGTCGTGACGATCGACCCAGCTAAACGCCTGGCTGATTGTCTCGGCATAGGAACCGAGAAAGCTGGTGAACAGCCACTCTCGCAAAAACTTTTTGCCGAGCATGGACTCTCCCCCAAGGGCACGCTAACGGCCTTGCTGGTCGAGCAACACAATGCCTGGGATGCCGCCATTACTCGCTATGCGCCAACCTTGGAAACCCGTGACCACATCCTGGCAAACCGCTTTTATCAAGGCCTCTCGCGCTCCTTTGCCGGATCACATGAGTATATGGCGCTCGACACGCTCTCCTTACTTGTTCAACAAGGGGCCTATGATCTCATCGTCGTTGATACTCCACCCTCTCGCCAAGCGCTTGATTTTCTCGAAGCACCGCAGCGACTGCAAAGGTTCTTAGATAGTCGCGCGCGCAGCTGGTTTATCCGCTCATCCGCCAAAAGCAGTTGGACAGTGGCCTCTGCGGTGAACCGCACGACCACCTTCCTTTTGCGCAAGATTGAGGAAGCCACTGGTATTTCAGCATTAGCTGAGATTGCAGAATTTTTTACGGTCATGCGGCAGATGTTTGAGGATTTCGGCGAGCGCTTTCAGCGAGTGAGCCAGCTTCTGGTTAGTCCGGAGACCGCTTTCCTCCTCGTTACCAGCCCCGAGAAGGAAGTCCTTACCGAGGCAGAAGAATTCTGTGCCGGCCTAGAGCGGATGGGAATAGCGCTCAAAGCAGTCGTGGCTAATCGCCTTCACGAAGCTTGGCCTCACAGGATAATTGATGACCAAAACCCTTCGGCTGTGGCTGAGCGACTTCGTCAAGCCGTTCAGCTTCCCCCGAAGTCGCATGCGCACTTCAGATGGCTCGCAGAAAATTTCTTTATCTCTCAGAGACTGGCTCGCGCCGAGGAGGCTCGCTTAGAACAGTTTGCTCGGGTGCTGCCAGCAACAATCCCGCTCGTACGCATTCCGCTCCTGCCAGCGCTGGCAGCAAATTTCACTGGCCTTACGGCCTTACATCACTATTTGTTTCTTGAACGCAAAAGTCGCCAGTCGCGCCGTTCGGTGCAACGTTGAGCATTTTGCCGCAAAAGCGATCTCCGAAGAAAGACCAAGCGGTTAGAGAATATGCTGTCCCTGTCTTTCTTTTGTGGCGAGAGGAACACTGATCCACTTCAGTATTTATGGGCCTCTCCGATATCCACTCGCGTACGGATGGACTGTCCGATACTAATTTGTCCTTTATCGATACGAAGCGAGAAGCCACAGGCAGGATTGTTGCAGGCCCAAAGCTTGTACGGAATATCATTCCCTTGTGGTCCGTAATCAGAGAGAGGTAGAAGCACCCCTTTGTGGCAGCGTTGACATTCGGGCCATTCTTTTTTGGACATAAGAGTTCCCTTCTCAGCGTCTAGAGAGCAAAAAAGAGTCTCGAGCTTCACTCGTCCTTCTCCGAGGATGAATGCATCATACCAATACCAGGATCTTTCATAACCGGAGCACCCCCCTGATTAGGATCGAGGAAAGCTAATACGCGTTCACCGGACGCCTTATTCATCCAACGACGCAAACGCTGTTCGAGAAATAAACGAAGGCGATGGTCTCGCCGTAATCGTTCTACGACTTCCTCAGCACTCCGCCCCACGATTGGCGGGACTTCCAAGATTTTTTTCCGGCGACGTTTTCTTGGTCCAGAGCGAATCGGCTGCCGAACAAGCACCGGGTGATATGCCCCGTCCTGCTTCTGGTAAGCAAGCCATAGCGAAGACGCACTTTCTCGTACGATGCGCAGAGTTTGCGACTCGTTTTCCCAGTATTGCTGTTGCCGATCACTGCCGTAATAAAGTGTTTCCGGTGGAGGAAAAGTGCGACCCATAGTTTCTCCGTCGGTCCGCAGGTCCTAACCGACTCACTTCTCAGTATAGAGCGAAAGATTTACGAAAGAAAAGGTAGGCACGGGCTCCGGCACGCTCTAGAGCCCATATATTTTCTCTCGCAGGCAGAATAGAAGAAGTTCTGGAGAACGAAACGGGCTATGCGGTCGCAATTCGCAGGTGTTGGGCTTGGGAATTATACGGCTCCGGCAGCGGACGCTGCGGGGCCTGCCCCCATAACCTTTCGAGATTATAGAATTGACGAACCGTTTCATAAAAGATGTGAATCACCACGTCCCCACAATCGATGAGAACCCACTGCCCATGAGTGAATCCTTCGATCGCAAGCGGCTTGATTGCCGCCTTGGCAAGGACGTCTTCAATAGACCGGCAAATGGCCTGCACTTGAATATCAGAACGACCCGTGCAGATGACGAAGTAGTCAGCCACCGACGTCAAATCCTCAACTTCTAGAATAACAAGATCATGCGCTTTTTTATCAAGCGCGGCCTGAGCGCAGCGGAGAGCTTTTTCCCAGCTCTTATTAGATTTCAACGTAATGCTTCCTCCGTTTGATAGAGGGCGTGTCCGGTAACGTAGGCCGCCACAGTTGAAGGAACGAAGTACCGTATTGACTTCCCTTGGCGTGCACTTTCACGAATCTGGGAAGCCGAGATATTGAGTCCCTGAATTTCGTGCAGAATAAGATGATGGCCAGATGAGTGCCGGTACATCTCTATCGCTGGATCGTACCAAAGGACAGGTTGCAGAGCAATGGGAAGTAGTTGTTCTAATGGCGGGGTGGACACTCCTGGGCGTGAGGTGATGATGAGGTTACAAAGCTCTGGAATAACACGGTAATCTTTCCAGGTATGAATCTCGCGAAAGGCGTCGAAACCGATAATGAAAAAGAGTGCTGCTGGTCGCAGGTCACCGAGGAAATGACGGATGGTATCGACCGAATAAGAAGGGCCGGTTCGTTCAACTTCTGCGGCTGACACCGAGAAAAAGGGATTATTGGCAACAGCCAGCTCGACCATTTTGAGACGATGCGGTGCCGGGATAAGAGCGCTTCCGCTTTTGTGTGGAGGACGAGCGGCAGGGACAAAGTAGACCCGATCCAGAGAAAACCTCTCGCGCACTTCCTCCGCGCTCCGAAGGTGGCCGAAATGAATCGGATTGAAAGTACCACCAAAAATCCCTACTTTCAGGTCATCGTGAAGAGGTGTTGTCACTGAACTCCTGTTCTCTCTCGTTCTCTCTGTTCCTTTTCTCCTATTGTCGTATCTGCCCGCTGCCGTAAATCACATACTTATAGGTTGTCAGCTCACGCACCCCCATTGGGCCACGTGCATGCAGCCGATTCGTTGAGATACCAACTTCGGCGCCAAAGCCAAACTCATAACCATCTGTGAACCTCGTCGAGGCATTGGCATAGACAGTAGCAGAATCGACCTCGTTGAGAAATCGGCGAACGTTCGAATAGTTCTCACTGACAATGGCGTCGGCCAGACCAGAACCGTTTGTATTAACAAACTCAATCGCGTCATTAAGGGAGCTGACGACTTTGACAGCAAGGATCAGGTCAAGATACTCGGTACGCCAGTCCGCCTCTGTGGCGGCTTTCACTTGAGGCACGAATTGGCGGGTTCGTTCACAACCACGCACTTCTACCCCAACTTTCTCTAGATCAGTAACGAAAGCAGGGAGGAATTGTGCGGCAACGGCCTCATGCACGAGCAGATTCTCCATCGCATTACAGACCCAGGGCCGTTGCACCTTAGCATTTATGCAAATCTGGGCAGCTTTCTGTAAGTCGGCATCGCTATCAACGAACGTGTGGCAAATACCAGAAAAATGTTGAATAACAGGGACTGCGGACCGTTCGGTCACCGCCCGAATAAGTTCTTCCCCTCCGCGGGGAATGATGACATCGACGAATCGATCTTGACGAAGCAACAAGGCAACTGCTTGCCGATCGGTAGATCGGACAAGTTGAATTGTCGCTTCTGGTAAGCCTACAGCAACAGCCGCCGCTGCCAGGATATCAGTAATGGCACTATTGGTGCGAAATGCCTCAGACCCTCCTTTGAGGATTGCCGCATTACCCGCTTTGAGGCAGAGTCCAGCGGCATCGGCGGTTACATTGGGACGAGCTTCATAAATAATGCCGACAACTCCTAGAGGGATACGGATTTGAGCAATTTCTAAACCATTGGGGCGACGCCACTGTGAGATAGTTTCGCCAACTGGGTCCGGAAGCTCAGCAATAATCTCCAACCCTTTTGCCATTGCCTCGATACGAGCCTCAGTTAACGTGAGGCGATCAAGCATCGCTGCTGGCAGGCCGTGTTTTTGCCCAGTTGTGACATCTTGCAGATTTGCCGCGAGTAGTATCTCGCCACTTTGGCGAAGACGGCTTGCTGCTTGGAGAAGCGCTTGACTTTTTGCTTGAGGCGGAGTGTTCGCCAAAACGCGGGCCGCTTTTTTTGCGGTTTGGCACATGGAAACGATCATCTGCTCAAGATCCATGAGGCACTCCTCTCTTCAGGCACCCTTACAGTAAGGCCAGGTCATCACGATGGATGACCTCGTCGCTCACCTTATAACCAAGAATATGTTCCACTTGACTTGTTCGTGCTCCTTTGATGCGCTCAAGGGCCTCTGAACTATAATTGACAAGGCCCCGCGCAAATGGTCGCCCTTTATCATCAAGACACGTCACACATTCTCCCTGGCCAAAGACTCCTCGTATAGCCCGCACTCCCGGCGGCAGGAGGCTGCGGCCGCGCTCACGAATTGCAGTACACGCTCCGGTCTCAACAATTAACTCCCCTGCAGGTTTAAGGGTATAAGCAATCCAATGTTTACGGCTGGTCAGTCGGTCGGCAACCGGAAGAAAAAGCGTGCCCACCTCTTTTGTGGGATCAAAAATTGATACCAAAGTCTCTTCTTGTCGACCGTCTGCAACGATAGTAGGAATCCCAGAGAGCGCCGCTTTCTGAGCGGCCTGAAGCTTTGACAGCATCCCTCCTCGACCTAGTGTTCCTGCACCGCCAGCGTGCAAGAACACAGCTTCGTCGAGTTTTTCTACGAGGGGAATCAAACTTGCCCCAGGATGTCCTCGTGGATCTTTGTTGTAGAGCCCTTCAACGTCACTGAGCATGATCAACAAGTCGGCTTCGACCAGTACTGCAACTAAGGCTGAAAGGTTATCATTGTCACCGAATTGAATTTCCTCAACCGCCACTGTGTCATTTTCGTTCACGATGGGGAGAACTTCAGCCTCAAGAAGAGTCAACATGGTATGCTTGGCATTGAGATAACGCCGCCGATTCGCCAAATCGTCATGCGTAAGCAGAATTTGCGCGACTCGTACTCCACAAGTCGAAAAATACCGCTCATAGAGTGCCATCAGCACAATCTGTCCAACCGCCGCAGCCGCTTGCTTCGCAGGAATAGTTTTGGGGCGTTCTTTCATGCCCAAACGACTCATTCCCGAAGCCACTGCACCAGAGGTCACAAGCACAATCTCTTTACCGTCTCTTCGAAGACAGGCAAGGTTTTGCACGAGGCTGGCTACGCTCTCTGGCATTATCCCTTCTGCATTGGAGAGAATACTACTGCCAACCTTGATAACGATACGGCGAGTGTGCTGGAGAAGCTTGGCTTTGTGCCCGCGTTGATCCACAATGGTGCTCACGATACATCCTCTGCCGCACGTATATCAGCAGCTAAGGTTTGGGTTCGCTGTCTTTCCAGGTTATACGCAATGTTATCAATCAAGGCTTTGACCCCTTCACCAGAGACAGCCGAGATGGCGAATAATCTCACTCCTCGCTGAAAAAACGCAGCTTCAACCTCTGGCAACCGTTCTCGCGTTACCGGCAAATCCATTTTGGTGATCACCACAATCTGCGGGCGGGTTTTTAGCTCTTTATCGAAACACGCCAGTTCATGGTTAATGACATCATGATCGTGCCAAGGGTCACGATTGCTATCTGAAATGTCAATAAGATGTACTAACACCGAGGTGCGGGACAAATGGCGGAGAAAACGGATTCCCAACCCGTGACCTTCATGGGCTCCTTCAATTAGACCAGGAACGTCTGCCATTACGAACGATCGTTCCTCACTGTAGCGAACAACACCTAAGTGAGGCGTCAACGTCGTAAAAGGGAAATCAGCTACACGCGGCCGGGCGGCAGAAACCGCGGAGATAAACGTTGATTTCCCCGCGTTGGGGAATCCGACGAGGCCGACATCGGCGAGAAGGCGCAGCTCAAGCTGAACAGTCCGTTCTGCTCCGGGTATTCCCGGCTGAGCAAAACGCGGCGCACGATTTGTAGAAGAAGTAAAGAAGGCGTTGCCCTTCCCCCCTTTTCCTCCTTTCGCCACCACAATCTCTGCATTGGTCTTGTTGAGGTCGGCTAGGAGTTCACCGTTTTCAGCGTCATAGACAAGCGTACCTTGGGGGACACGTACAATCAGGTCCTGTCCCTTCTTTCCATGTTGATCCTTTCCCCTCCCATGCTCACCTTTCTCAGCGCGAAGATGCTTTTGCGCGGCGAGATCGAAGAGCGTACTCAACTGCGCATCAACACAAAAGATCACACTACCGCCATCCCCCCCGTTCCCTCCACTCGGGCCGCCACGAGGTCGATATTTTTCACGCAAGAAAGCAACACAACCGCGACCACCATCGCCAGCTTTCACATGCAGCTGAATCTCATCGACAAAATGCATAACGTAAAAAGCCCCTTACGGGGCTCAAGCAGGGGTCTTTCCCAACCAGGAGAGGAAGGAGAACAGTCTCCATCTCCCCAGATCGGGCAAATTAATCTTTAATGAGCTGGGACTGGCTCTGCGGTCGATTGAGGGTAGATGCTGACTCGCTTACGATCTTTACCCACCCGCTCATAACGAACCACACCATCAATTTTTGCAAAGATTGTGTAGTCGCGGCCCATACCAACGTTAAGCCCAGGATGAATGCGAGTTCCGAGCTGGCGAATGATAATATTCCCTGCTCGGGCAAGTTGACCTGCGTAGATTTTCACCCCGCGCCGCTGGCCCGGACTGTCTCGACCATTCCTCGTCGACCCTTGTCCCTTTTTATGAGCCATGGTTCATCCTCCCATATTGATGGTCTTGATTTGTATTGCAGTAAAATGCTGGCGGTGTCCGCGTTTACGGCTGTAGTTCTTGCGCCGCTTCTTCTTGAACACAATAATTTTCTTCTCTTTGCCGTGCTGAACAATATGAGCGGAAACCGTTGCTCCAGAAACGAATGGAGTTCCTACCTGGATAGCACCCTCGGCTGCAGTAAGTAGCACTTCAGAAAACGTAATTTCGCTTCCTGTCTCTCCACCGAGGGATTCCACACGAAGCAATTCTCCTGGAGTTACTCGATATTGTTTTCCACCTGTACGGATGACTGCGTAAGACATTTTTTTCACCTACGTGAGCAAATGCGTTCTGTCAACTGCCAAGAACGAAGTATGCGGTAAGGATGACGTTATAGCTACCTTAGACAGAGAGTGCTTTATAAATATGCTTGGGGATAGGAATAGGTTTCCCCTCTTTACCAATGAATACTGAAGACACCTTGCCACTAATACAACAGATCTCTTCTTTGAAGACCGTCAAACCAAAAGTGATAGACGTGTTCCCTATACGTTCTGGATGAATGTGAACTGCAATCTCGTCATCTGCATACAAAGGAAGATGAAATGTCGCCTGGACTTCTACTCTGGGAAAACCAAACTCTTCTTCGTGTCCTCGCAGAAGGAGTCCAAGGTGGCGAAAGAATTCCCATTCAGCAATTTCAAAATAGCGGAACGCGGCAGTATAGTGAATCCGGCCTGAAGCATCGGTATCGATCCAGCGCACCCTTAGTTTCTCAACATGTGTCACCATTACGACTTCACTCTTACAAGAGTATGCAGCATAACTTCCGCCGGTTAATCAGACCCGTGCAGTTCTGAGAGGCCGTGAATTTCGCCAGAAGAGGCATGGCGGAGAGCCACACCGCGACGCCCAGACTTATGCTCAGCAGCCGCCATCCCGCTCGGCGCGAATGTACTTTGCAGAGGAATGATGAGCGAGATTACCCTCTTTTCCTCAATCTCGAGAGCGGCAAGCTGGTCTGCCAGACGTTTTTTCTTTTCTGCAATGATGGGATCAACTACCGGCTTTGGTTGTTCCTTGACAACTTTTACTGGTTCTCCTGTCAATGATTTCTCGGTCAAAGGGTTCACAAAATTCCCATCTTTCAGCAATTCAAAATGAAGATGCGGCCCAGTAGCCAATCCGGTGGAACCAACATAACCAAGAACTTGTCCTTGCTCGACCGTCACTCCCTCTTCAATGCCTTCAGCAAATCCCTGAAGGTGAGCATATGTTGTATCATACGGGCCGGGATGATCGATTCTCACGATATTCCCATACCCCGCTTGACGGCCAACCAATATAACCGTCCCAGAAGCCACTGCTTGAACAGCAGTTCCGCGCGGGGCGGCGAAATCTACCCCGGTGTGGGGACGCGCATAACCCAGAATAGGGTGTAGACGAGCTTCACTAAAACTAGAAGAGATGCGCGTAAATTCTAGAGGATGACGAAGGAATCTCTGGCCTTCACTCTCGATATCCAGCCCTTCTTCTTGGTTCTCTCCCTTTTTCCCTCGGATCAGCTTCTCTTCTGGAATGGAGAATGCCGTATAGACTTGCCCTTTCTTGGATACCTCAGCCGCCAGCAAGCTTTTATATTCAACAATCTTTTCATTGCGTTGCACTGCTTCAACAAGAACCTTGAAAGAATCTCCGGTATGCAGCTCAGAAAGATGCAAATCCCACTCGAGATCCTCCATTGCATTGATAATTCTTACTGGAAGTCCAGTCTTTCGTGCCGACTTTGCTAGACTTCGTTCGACCCGGCCACCGATAACCAGCCAGACTGGTAAAGAAGGAGGGGTTTCGCGTTTCGTCTCAATTCCTCCCTCTGTCTTTCTTTGCAAAATTAAGCGAGATCCTTCTCCCATCTCATACGACATGATCTTGAGCGCGTGTTGTTCAATTTCGTCAGCGAAAGAAAACTCTAAGACCTGTCCTGGTCGCAAAGAGCGAAACTCTTTTAATTTCCGTGCCGCCTTCATCCACTGTGCAGTTTCTGCGGACGAGATCCCTATCCGTTTGAAAATCTTCTCAGGAGTTTCGTTTTTCTTTATCCGGTAAGAGACCTTCTGCGGAAGAAGAGGGAGAGGCGTTTCTCCCCCAGACGGCTGGATAGCAGGAAGAAGAGGGAGAGGAGCAATAGACGCTGTAATAACAAGGAAAGCTGGGGTCTTCTTGGGTGTCTGACTTTCGATCGCTTTTCTCACTTCTTCATTATCATGGACTTTTGCCTTAGACCCCCAAGGTTTCTCGATCCGTGCAAAGGCTGGAGCAGTAGCGAGAGAGGCAAGTAAAGGGATCTGCCGAGGGTTTCCTTTTATGATCCTCCAGATTTCCTCTGATTTACTGACTGAAACTATTGTCTGCCCTTCTTCACCATTGTTAAAAGGAGAAGTAAGGGGAGTTAGGAAGTAAAATTCTGTCTCTGGAAAAGTTTGCCCTCGTATAACTTGCCAATTTTGCTCATTACTCTGGCCTCCCAAGGCTGTCCTGGTTTCATTTTGGGGGCGGAGGTCGAGGAGGGAGAGATCATTCCTCCCGGAAATAGACTGAAAAGGCTCGGTGAAATCTTGCAGTTTTGTTACTCGGATACCTTCACGGTTGCGCGCTTCAAAAGCAAAGTGACTGCTCTCAGCATTACGCACCTCGTTGAGTCGTTGTTTGAGTTGCTGAGTAACTTTTTTCTTCTCTAGAGACGGGTCAATCGCTGAACTCGCAGTACGGACTACTAAGCCGAGAAAAGCAAGTGTAAGAATAGGAGCAATAATGAGGAGTTGGATCTGCCCGGACTGCTGAGCCAGAAGGGTGCGTATTTTTCCTTGAACAGACCTCATACTCCACCCCCGGATACAAAAGTGTTTCTTTCAGCACTTCCATGATCATATCCTCACCCCCTCCTCCTCGGTGCGAAAGAGCCCCATAACCTGCCAGCATCGCCAGCAAAAGTCAAGCAAAATTCTTCTTCATTCCTGTGATCTTCTTAAGGAGAGGTTGAGTTGCGTAGAAGGCAATGTTACTAGTGCCAATGAGTGAAAAAAAAGCTTATCTGGTGCGCAGTTGCGATTTTTCTCATTGGGGGATTTTTTTGCTGGGACCTATATCATTTTCTGACGACACCTGGTCCGGAATTAAAGCAACCCATTATCCTCTTCGTGCCTAGGGGGACGACTCTGTGGGAAACCACCCAACTGCTCGTTTCAGAAGGTCTAGTGACCAACGGCCGGCTTTTCTCCTGGTGGGCACGACTAACTGGCGTAGATCGGAAGGTTAAAAACGGGGAGTATGAATTTACCGATTCCCTCTCTCCATCAGAGATCTTGCGCCGTCTCACGGAAGGGAAAGGCTTGCGACATATAGTTACCATAACCGAAGGGATGACACTCAAACAGATAACCGCTTTGTTGGCAGCCAAAGGATTAGGGGCAGAGGAGAGTTTCCTCTGTCTCAACACCGATCCGGCTTTTTTGGCAAGATGGGGGCTCCCCTCGCAGGGTATGGAAGGATATCTCTATCCAGATACCTATCATTTCTCCTGGCTTGCTTCACCTGAAGAAATCCTAGGTCGCATGATTGAGCGATTCTACACTACGTTCAGGCCAGACATGTACCGTCGAGCTGCATCTCTTGCGCTTTCTGTCCACGAAGTTATGACCCTGGCTTCGCTCATAGAAAAAGAAACCGGCACTGACAGCGAGCGCCCTCTCGTTTCCGCGGTCTTCCATAATCGCTTAAGGAAAGGCATACCGCTTCAGTGCGACCCTACTGTTATTTATGGACTTGATCACTTTGATGGTGACCTTACCCGTGCGCACCTTCAGACCCCAACTCCGTACAATACTTATCTCTTACGTGGGCTTCCTCCTGGACCAATTGCCAACCCCGGGCTTAAAGCCATCCTTGCAGCACTACAACCAGCCAGCCAAAATTACTTTTATTTTGTCGCCAGAGGTGATGGTACCCATGAATTCTCGTCAGACCTTGCCACCCATAATCGAGCCGTACAGCGCTTTCAAAAGGGGCATTCGTAATCCATGGCGTCCCCTGCTTTTTTGATTGAACACATCGGCCAGCGCATCGTTCGGCAAAAACGGATGAACGTGTGGGGAGTCTTCCTGCCTCTGATCGCTGTAGCTGCCTTGGCGAGTCGCATATTATTTTTGGCCTTCTCTCTGCCTCCTTTGCTTGTTTTCAGTCCAGTTTTCCTTTTTTGTGGATTGATGATCATCGCGTTGTGGCGAGCCAAGAACTCGATTGGACGGGCAGGTATCGCCACCTTGATTGACGAGAAGACGAATAGCCAAGAACGATTTCTCACTCTTGTAACTGTTCCTTCCGCTCAACCACCTTCTCCGTTCATCACTCTCTTGCAGCGCCAAGCGGCAGAGCAGGCTATCATGTTCCACCCTGAGCAGGCTGTTCCTTTCAAACTGGAGAAAAAAGCCCTTCTCGCGATAGTTGGTTCTGGGCTCTGCATTCTTGCACTCCTCTTCTTCCCTATTCTTCCGACCGTCGCTCCCCAAGCCTCCGTATCACAGCTAGAGATTCAGCCAAGAGATTTAGAGAAGCTTGAAGAGTTCGCCCGTACGCTTATGCGTCAAGGGACGACGACCGAGGAACGGACAACGGGTGCACAACTTCTTGCTCTCACTGAGCAATTGAAAGATCCTGCTCTTTCTGTCGAAGAGAAACGCCACCTCATTAAAGAGGCACAACAACGGATGAACTTGCCATTGCCCCAGATCTTTCCTTTCGATCTTCAACTCTTTGCCAACAAAAGCAAAAATGACAAAGGAGAAGGAAATGAGAATGAGCAATCACCGTCAGAAGGACAATCGCCTGCCAAGTCCGAGCAAAACCCTGATCAACTAGGACAATCACCGGCTGACGCTAGCGGCAACGAACCACAACCGGGATCGCAAAAAGACGGACAAAAAAAAGAACAGTCAAAGCCACAAGAATCCGGAGGGGGGATCAAGTTCAACCTTCCGCAACCTCAGTCGGGAGAAAAGCGAGACCGTACCGACCAGGAGACTCCTGGTCAGCAGCAGAAGTCCTCGCAAGAGCCGTCGCCCAACAGCCAAGCTCCAGGTACTGATCCCAATCGTCCTGGGGGGCAAACCGGCCAAAATCAAGACCCCGAAAAGAGCGGCCAAATCCCACAACCCCAGCAAACAGGGCGGGAGGAAAAAGGAAAAGGTTCAACAGTCGGGAGTGGCAAAGGCGAGCGGTTTCTCAAACCTGGAGAGCAACCCGGCGGCTTTCTCACCAAAGATGCTCGTTTTGTTAAGGTGCGGATACCGGCAAGTACTGACCCCCAAGGGAGGGGTGATACGCTGACAGAAAACTATGACCGAGCGCAGCCAAAAACTCCCTACAGTAATGCTCCGCTCAAAGACGCTCCGCCTGATCACGCCCAACTAAAGCAACCGATTCCTTTGGAATATCGAGCAATTCTGCAAAAGTAATTATGACACCACCAGAAGAACGCGTAAAAGAGTTTCGTCGTTTATTTGCTGCGCTCGAGGAGGAAGTGAGCCGGGTTATCGTCGGCCATCGCAACGCGGTCCGGAAAGTCCTCACCGCATTTTTTGCCGGCGGCCATGTCCTGATCGAAGGTGTACCAGGACTCGGCAAGACCCTGATGGTGAAGTCGCTGAGCCAGGCCTTGGGGCTGAGTTTTAAACGCATTCAGTTCACCCCAGATCTCATGCCTTCAGACATTGTCGGGACGCAAGTCCTTTCCGACGGGGCTGGGAAACGCGACTTCGAGTTCAAGCGTGGACCAATCTTTGCCAACATTGTGTTAGCTGATGAAGTCAATCGCGCCACTCCCAAAACGCAGTCTGCAATTTTAGAAGCGATGGAAGAACAGCAAGTCACAGTTTTTGGTGAAACTTACACTCTCGATTCTCCCTTCTTTGTTCTTGCGACGCAGAACCCGATCGAAATCGAGGGAACGTACCCCTTACCGGAGGCTCAGCTCGATCGCTTTTTTTTCAAACTTCTCGTTCACCCACCCAATTCAATTGAGCTGACAGAGATTCTTGCCCGGACGACCGCAGGCGCTCGCTATCAGATCAAGCAGATCCTTCCTACCGACCGCGCCCATACACTCGTCGAAGACATGAAGACGCTCGTCCGTGAGGTATTACTGGCCCCCCCACTCAGCGCCTATATCGCCCGACTTATCGCCGCTGCGACTCCAGGGTCAGATCAATCCGTGGTGTCTGAGGTGACGCAATATTTCCGCTATGGACCGGGGCCGCGCGGCGCTCAGGCGATCACGCTTGGTGCGAAAGTGAATGCCCTTCTCGATAATCGCGTCAACGTGAGCTTCGACGATATCACCGACGTCACGCTGCCAGCGCTGCGTCATCGCTGCTTACTGAATTTTCAAGCGGAAGCGGAAAATGTAACGGCAGACCTCATTGTCGGAATGATTTTGCAAAAAGTGGCGAAGAAGTACTAGTGTCGCTGTAGCACCGGCACGGTAAATGAGTATACGGGGGTAATTCCCAGAGCAACTCTGTTTTTTCTGACCACTCGCTAAGTGCACAACGCTCTGGGAGATTGCGATGACAGTATGCCCGGAGTTTTCGGCACGGGGACATCAGGCCGCGTCCTTCTCCTGCACCCATCGCAAGGTGATCAGTCCGACTATGCCGATCAGCGTCAGGACAAGCCACGAAGCGCGATAGGTGCCCGAGACGTCAGCCAACAACCCGAAGAGCGGCGGCGCAAATAATGTGGCGGGAGTAGAGAGGACTTGGACCAGTGAAACGGCGGAGCCTGCGGACTCTGGCCCGGCAATTTCAATCACTAATGTTCCAAGGATACCCGTCCATGCGAAGGCCGATACGCCGAAGAGCAGGGACAGCGCTGATACGAGCCATAACGGGGTGTGTGGTGGTAGCAATGCCGCGCAAAAAGTACTGCACACAGTTAGTGTGATTATGATGACGAGGACGGGTCGCCGTCTCCCTTGAAATCGCCGGTCGCTCACCAAGCCCCACCCAATCCGGGCCACCATTGCCGCGACATTGACGACAACGAAGAGCACTCCTGCCGTAACGACAGAGGCATTGAGCGCCTCGTGGAAAAAGAGAACGAAATAGGTGGTCGCGGCCATTTGGGTAAATACTTGACACCCGAAGATGAGGGCAAGTCGTAAGATGCGTCTGTCGCGCGCGAGGTCTCGGAGCGAGCGTGTGGCGACGACTCCCGCTGCGGATTGGCGTGGTGGATCAAAGTAGGCTGCCACGATCAACACCGCACCAACGAACGACAGGATGCCTCCAGCAAGATAGGCAGAACGCCACCCATAGTGGAGGGCAAGAATCGGGGCCACGCCGGCGGCAAGCATGCCGCCGATCGGCACGCCGGTCTGACGAACCCCCATCGCAAAGCCACGTTGATGTTGTGGAAACCACCGCATCACCGCTGCGCTCCCTGCCGGATTCTGAATACCGTTCCCCAGTCCCAGTGCGAGGCAACTGGCGACGAGGCTCCAGAACCCACCGCTGGCTGCGACCGCGAGCGCTGCGAGAGCACCGAGAATACCGGAGAGGATCAAGACCCTCCGCTCGCCCACACGATCCGCCGCGCGTCCACCGAAGAGGGCAGAAGGTGCCGCAGTTAAGAACACGGCCGTTGAGACGAGCCCAACCTCGGCACGGCTGATACTCAGGTCGTCCTGCAGAAACGGCGCGAGCGGTCCAAACGCAGAGCCGAGAATATTCGTTGCTGCTTGTCCCAAGGTGGTGAGGCCCAGCGCGTACCAACGATAGCGCTCATGAGCGAGCAGGGAGAAACGATAGGAAAACATACTCATGTGGTTAGTGACAGGATGGAGAGAAGATCGTGGCGTTCGTTAGTGGAATCTTTGCTCTCGAGGGTGAGATTTTAGTCTGACATCATCAGCAGCCCTATGCTTTCGGATTCGCAAGAATCTTCAGGACCTCCCTCTCCTTGCGACGCATACGAATCGACTCACTGCGAGAGATTTCGTGATCGTATCCTAACAGATGGAGGATCCCGTGAATCAGGAGGATCTGGAGCTCTTCGCGCAAAGAGTGACCTCTACGTTGCGCCTGGCGGGTGGCCGTTTCCACGGAGATCACCACATCTCCCAGAAGAAAGGGATGGAGTTCATCAGCGAGCGGAAACGAAAGGACGTCAGTCGGTTTGTCCTTTCCGCGATACTGGCGGTTCAGGCTGTGGATCTCGGGGTCCATCACCAGGGCGAGGCTGAACTCGACTTGAGTCTGATTCAGGTGACGCAGAATTGTCTGAACCCACCATCTGAGTTCGGTCCGATTCACTTCCCGGACCTTGCCAGAGATGCCGATTATCATACCGCGCCTGTTGTGCTCGGAGACGGCGGAGTTCACGTTTCTCTTGTTCAACTCGCTCTTTTTCCTCTTGCGCTCGCTCATAGGCAGTAATGATGTTCTGGACCAGGCGGTGACGGACAACATCCTTTTCGCTAAAAAAGACGAATTTGATGTCGTCGATATCATGGAGAATATGTTGCGCCTCCCTGAGGCCGGACCGTGTCCCAGGGGGAAGATCGGTCTGAGTAATATCGCCGGTGATCACCGCTTTGGAACCGTAACCGAGACGAGTGAGAAACATCTTCATCTGCTCAGTCGTGGTGTTCTGCGCTTCATCGAGAATCACAAACGAGTCATTGAGCGTTCTCCCGCGCATGAATGCCAACGGGGCGACCTCAATCGTGCCACGTTCGATCATCTTACTCGCACGGTCGAAATCGACCATATCGTACAGCGCATCATACAGCGGGCGTAAATAGGGGTTGATTTTTTCCGCAAGGTCACCCGGGAGGAAACCTAATTTCTCCCCAGCTTCGACGGCGGGACGGGTGAGCACCACGCGACTCACTTTATGTTTCATCAGTTCGGCAACCGCCACGGCCATTGCCAAATAGGTTTTTCCCGTTCCGGCTGGGCCTATCCCAAAAACAATGTCGAAGTGACGAATTGCCTCGATGTACGTTTTCTGCGCAATGCTCTTCGGCGTAATCGTGCGACGGTGAGCCGAGATATAAACCGTATCGAGGAAAATGTCTTTGAGGTTAGCAGAACGATCACGACTCAAAATGCGAATGGCGTAATCAACATCGCTGGGGTACACCGGATAGCCATTCTGCAAAAGTCCATAGAGTTGGGTGGTGACTCGGCCAGCCAGCGCCCGTTGCTCCTCGTCTCCGGTGATGAGCAGCGCATTCCCCGAAGCGGCAATCTTTACTCCTAAGGCTTTCTCAATCCCATGCAGATGCTCGTCCTGATGCCCCAGGAGGTCATGAAAGAAGCGATGGTTCTCAAACTGTATGCGGGAGGTATTCCCGTTGGTCTGCTCCAAGTTTGACGTTTTCCTCCTTATGCACCTTTTTCGATCAGCTCATATACTTTTTGCAAGGCTTCATCCAGGCGTTTCGCATCCTTTCCGCCGGCCTGTGCAAAGTCGGGCCGACCACCACCACCACCGCCAACCAACGGCGCAATTTGTTTGATGATATTACCGGCATGGTAGCTCTTGGTCGCGTCTTTGCTCACTGCCGCCAAAAGAGAAACCCGATCTCCTTGCACGGCCCCCAACACGACCACTGCAGGTTGCAATTTGTCACGCAACCGGTCGGCCATTTCGCGGAGTCCTTTCTCTTCAACTCCTTCGACCCGGCTCACCACAACGTTAACGCCATTCATGCGACGAGCCCGAGCGGCGAGGTCCTCGCTTTGTGAACCAGCTTGCTTGCTTTGTAACTGTGTGAGCTGCTGCTCCAGTTCCCGCCGTTGCGCAAGCCATCGCTCCAGTTTCTCGACCGCCTCTTCTTCTGTTCCCTTGAGGATGTTGCCAATTTCTCTCAGTGTCTTCTCTTTGTGGCGCACCCACTCCAGTGCTCCTTCACCGGTGGTCGCTTCAACTCGTCGAACTCCAGAAGCAACCCCAGATTCCGCTCTGAGCTTGAACAGACCTATATCTCCGGTCCGGCTTACATGCGTGCCGCCACAGAGTTCAGTTGAGAAATCTCCCATTCTTAAGACACGCACCCGATCGCTGTATTTTTCGCCAAAGAAGGCTAACGCACCGCTTTTCAAGGCGTCTTGTAGTGACATCTCTTCACTCGTTACTTGTGCATTCTCACGGATATGCGTGTTGACGAGATCCTCAATGCGTTCGAGCGCATCATCTTTCACCGGGCTGGTATGGGTAAAGTCGAAACGGAGGCGATCTGGTGTCACCAACGAACCCGCTTGTCGTACGTGTAGTCCCAGGATCTCGCGCAGGGCCGAATGTAAGATGTGAGTCGCAGAATGATTGAGTCTGGTCGCCTCACGGCGCTCGCTGTCAATGCGCAAACGCACGCGATCCCCTGCTTGGATCGCTCCACGTACGACTCGACCACGATGCACGGTAAGGAACGGCTGTGGTTTCTGGGTATCGAGGATCTCTACGAGATCACCACGAGCAGTCTCGATTTTGCCGATGTCGCCGACTTGGCCGCCCGATTCTCCGTAAAAAGGAGTTTCGGCGGTGACCATCTCAACCTCCTCTCCCTCACGCACGGCACCGGTCCGTGGCTCTCCGTTCACCAGCGTTGCCAAAATCTCTGACTCCCACTCAACGATACGATCACCAGCAAAGCGAGAGTGCAAGTCTGTCAGTCCAGCACTGAGATAGACCGTTCCCTTTTGTCCCTCGCGGGCACGGACGCGTTGGTCTTCCATGGCGCGGTCAAATCCCTCGCGGTCGAGGCTCAACTCTTCGGAAGCAAGGAAGTCTTCGGTGAGATCGCGAGGAAAGCCGTAGGTATCGTACAAACGAAAGGCCACCTCCCCAGCCAAAGTCGAGCCTCCATTCTGACGGAGTGCGCGAATTTCTTGCTCCAGAAGAGCCAGCCCTTTGCCCAGAGTCTCAGCAAATCTCTCCTCTTCATTATGGACGACTTCGCTGAGGTATTCTTTGCGTTCAATTAGCTCCGGATAGGCCGAGCCCATGAGACGAACGACACTAGCCGTAACCTTCGAGAAAAACGGGCCGGCAAAGCCGAGTAGCCGTCCGTGTCGTAATGCTCGACGCATAATTCGACGCAAGACATAGCCACGACCCTCATTGGTCGGGACGACACCGTCAGTAATGACAAAAGAGGTCGCCCGGGCATGATCAGCAATGACCCGGAAAGATATATCTTGCTCGGGATCATCACCGTAACGTTTGCCGCTCAGCTCTTCGGTGGCCCTGATCACATCACGCAGCAGATCTGAATCATAGTTACCGCGGACATTCTGTAATACCGCAGCAACCCGTTCGAGTCCCATACCCGTGTCTACATGCTTGGAGGGAAGCTCGTCGAGCGAGCGATCCGGGTTACGGTTGTACTGAATGAAGACCAAGTTCCACAGCTCGATATAACGCGGACAGCCACCGTTGACCTGGCACACATGGCCCGGCGTGTTCTCACGCTCGCAGGCACCAGGGCCACGGTCGATATGGATCTCAGAGCAGGGACCGCAGGGTCCAGTCTCACCCATCTCCCAAAAATTATCTTTCTCACCGAAGCGCAGGATTTGATCTTTATTAATATCGGTCTGCCGACGCCACCACTCTTCAGCTTCATCGTCAGTTTTGTAGACGCTCGCCCACAGTTTGTCTTTGGGCAGATGCCATACATTGGTCAGCAATTTCCAAGCCCACAAAATCGCCTCTTGTTTGTAGTAGTCACCAAACGACCAGTTCCCAAGCATTTCAAAGAAGGTGTGGTGATAGGTATCGCGCCCGACTTCTTCGAGGTCATTATGCTTACCGGAGACGCGCAGGCATTTTTGCGAGTTCACCACCCGTGGATGTGTTGCCCTTTCCAGGCCAAGAAAAATATTTTTGAACGGCACCATCCCGGCATTGGTGAAGAGCAAAGTAGGATCGCTGGCCGGAATCAGAGACGCACTGGGGACGACTTGGTGGCCGTGTTGAGCAAAGAAGTGGAGGAAGCTGTCGCGGATTTCTTTTCCTGTCATTGCCATTGATAATATTCTTTCTCTCTCAGGCGTCCTCCGGAGGCTCGCTACCAAGCAGATTCTCAATTACTGCTTGAGAATAACCGCGGCGCAACAAGAAGCGGAACGCCCGAGCGTAGTTCCGAGATTGTTTTAGCGCGTCAGCAGAGAAACGGCTAGCAAGGAGCCGTCGAGCCGACTCCTGCTCTTTGTTTTCCTCGTCAATCTCTACTACCTGCTCAATAATATCGAGAGAAAGCCCTTTCTGCACTAATTTGTTTTTAATCCCTTCCGGCCCGAACCCTCGTTCCCGTAAGCGCTCAACCTGGTCAGCCGCCAGGCGGTTATCATCAAGGTAACCTTGAGTCCTAAGCTGCGCAATCGTTCCAGTCACGGCTTCAGCAGTAAAGCCTCCTGCCAACAATTTTTCTGTTAATTCTTTTTCGCTATGAGCGCGACGAGCGAGAAGATGGTAGGCGTAATTGATAGGTGAGAGGGATTGGCTGCGAGATTTAGAGGTTGGCATTCGTAATCGGCTTATAGGTGGGCACTCCATCGCTTCTGCCCACCTTCCTTCGCTAGAAAGCGAGTTTACGCTTCTGCCTCTTGTGTCGCCGGTGTGGTTATCCCAAACTTCTCACGGACCTTGCCCTCAATTGCACGTGCAACTTCTGGCTTCTCTTTAAGATAGTCTTTGGCATTCTCTCGCCCTTGACCAATGCGTTCGCCGTTAAACGAATACCAGGCACCGGCCTTGTCAATAATTCCTTGATCAGAGCCGATGTCAATCAACTCCCCTTCTTTAGAAACCCCACTGCCATAGAGAATATCAAACTCCGCTTCTTTGAACGGTGGAGCAACCTTATTTTTTACCACCTTGACCTTGGTACGACTGCCGACGATATCTTCCCCTTGTTTCACGGCGCCGATGCGGCGAATATCGAGACGCACTGAAGCATAGAACTTGAGAGCATTCCCGCCAGTCGTCGTCTCAGGATTGCCGAACATCACTCCAATTTTCATGCGCACTTGGTTGATAAAAATCACCAAGGTGCGTGAACGTGAGATGGTCCCGACCAATTTGCGTAACGCCTGGGACATGAGTCGAGCTTGGAGACCCATCTGCGGCTCGCCCATTTCTCCTTCAATCTCTGCCCGAGGCACGAGAGCAGCTACGGAATCAACTACGATCACATCGACCGCCCCGCTGCGGACAAGGGTGTCAGTAATTTCTAATGCTTGTTCACCATTATCAGGCTGGGAGACCAGCAGCTCGTCAGCTTTCACACCGATCTTTTGCGCATAGCCGAGGTCAAGCGCGTGCTCAGCATCGATGTATGCACACGTCCCCCCGTCCCGTTGGGCTTGAGCAACAACTTGTAAAGCCATCGTCGTCTTCCCCGAAGCCTCAGGTCCATAGATCTCCACCACCCGCCCACGCGGTAACCCGCCAATCCCAAGGGCGAGATCAAGGCTCAGTGAGCCCGTGGAAATGGCAGGAATATCATGGATGACGGATTCCTCCCCGAGCTTCATGATCGCGCCTTTACCAAATTGCTTTTCGATCTGGCTGACCGCGAGATCAAGGGCGCGTACACGGTCCTTATCGTTAGCCATACTCTTTGCTCCTTATCGCCTTAAACATTCAGCAGAGGCACCGCACCAAGTGAACTATACACCGCACCGCTCGGGCGGAGATCGCTCTGATAGAGGGTAACTTGATCGATGAGGCTCTCCCCAAAGCCAACGTTTTCATACTCCTGAACAATAGGGAACATCTGTTCCCATCCTCGTAGTGAGCGGACCCGTCCCAGCGTTAGATGCGGGGAGAATTCACGTTCTTCTGGGGGGAAATCGAGCGGCATAAGTGTGGTTTCGATTTTCTCTTGTAATTCGCTCAGACCTTCTCCCCTAAGGCCAATCCACAATATCCGAGGCCGCCGGAAATGAGGGAACGCACCTAGCCCCTGAGCCATAATCCGTAGAGAGGACTGTTTGCCAGCGACCTCACCGAGCGCGGCGAGAATCGGCTCCACTTGATTCCGGGAAATATCTCCCAAGAATTTGAGTGTCAGGTGCAAGCCCTCAAGACGAGCCCAACGAATATCGCCCCTGGCTTCCTGCAAAACAGACTGGACTTTCGCTATTTCTTCGATCACCGACGCGGCTAGATTAACGGCAATGAAGGCACGAATCAAGGGAAGGTCCTCGAAAAAATGCTGAATAGTGAATGCTGAACGCTGAATGAAAGAAGAAAAAATTTTCCTCTTAAGCCCTTGTTTTTAATAGCGAAGCTATCGCCTAATGAAACCAGACTCGGCAATAGTGATACCGAGAAGCGCACGACGGATCCAGTCAAGCACCAGCTGTGACACAAGGGTCTTAATCCAGTCGCGGTTTCCCCATAATTGGTAACGGCGAGACACCAGTATCCCCTCAGCGGCAAGGGCGAGGCATACGGTACCGACGGGTTTATCTGGCGTGCCTCCTTGCGGACCGGCGATGCCAGTCACCGCTATGCCGATATCCGCGCCCAGCCGCTCGCGTACGCCCAGCACCATCTCGCGCACGACTTCTTCGCTCACCGCACCGTATTGCCCTAATGTCTCAGCTTTAACCCCTAGCAATCTGGTTTTTGCCTCATCGGAGTACGCAATGAGAGTGCCTTGAAAATACGCCGAACAGCCTGGTATGTTCGTGATACGGTGACTGACGAGCCCGCCAGAGCAGGCTTCGGCGAGACCTAGGGTTTTGCTTTTTTCTATAAGCAACCGGCCAACAACTTCCTCCATGGTCACGTCGCCTTCACCATATACATACGAGCTGATGCGGGCGCGTATCCGTTGGGAAAGCTCTTCGAGTCGGGTTTCTACCTCGTTGGGTTTGCCTCGTACCGTGACTTTGAGGGAGATCTGCGGAAAACTGGCTCGGAAAGCCAAACGACCTTCTTGCTCACTGATTGTTCCCGCTACCGCCTCGTCGAGACCAGATTCGCTAATGCCGAAGGTCTGGAATGCCCGTGTTAAAAAGACATCTCCCCCGCCCCGCATCTCTCGTAACCAAGGAAGTACGGTCTCTTCCATCATCGGCTTCATTTCCCGTGGGACTCCAGGAAGGATGATAAGGTGTTTCCGTCCGTGCGCTGTGTCAAGGTCAAGGCGGTAGCCGGGAGCAGTACCTAGGTGATTGGGAATGATTGCCGCCCGTTGAGGAAAGTGCGCTTGTTTGAGATTGTTCTCTGGCATCGGTCGGTTGAGCGAAGCAAAAACACGACGGATACGCTCAGCCACCTCTTCAGAGAAAAACAGCTCAACCCCAGCAATCCTCGCCACAAGTTCGGTGGTGAGGTCATCAGCCGTCGGGCCAATGCCGCCAGTGGAAATAATGACGTCGGCTCTCTCAATCGCCTGCTGCCAGGCCCACAGGATGCGTTCGACAACGTCACCGACCGTGAGCACAGCAACGACATCGACGCCAGCTTCGACGAGCTTATCGGCGATATAGTTTGAGTTCGTGTCCGTCACTTTGCCGGTCGTGATTTCATCTCCAGTGCTGAGAATGGCCGCGCGCTCGATCATAGAAAAATCCTCACAACAAGATTGGTATACAGTCCTGCAAATACGTCGTCGAAGACAACTCCTATCCCACCTGGCACCTGTCGATCAAAGTACCGCGCCGGCGGGGGTTTGAGAATATCAAACAGGCGAAAGAGAAAAAAGGCGAAGATAAGCCGCGTCACAGACAAATCGAGGAGTGCGGTTGCGGTGAGTAGGCCGACGATCTCATCGATCACAATCTTGCCACTGTCATGTTCTTCCAGATACCGTTCCGCCGCACCGGCCACCCAGCAGGCGCCGACAATCGCCAGGATGACTACCGTTACCTGCAAAGCCCAAGAAATACTGAAGAGTCGAGAAGAGAGAAAAACCATGGGAAGGGCGACGAGCGAGCCGACCGTCCCTGAAGCGATCGGCGCATATCCACTATACGCACCGGTGGCCAGGAAGAGAATAAAAGCACGCAAAGTCAAAACCCTTTAGGCCCTGTGTAGACGAACAACCACCCGAGATACTACCGCTGTTCTTTCTCTCTTTTCAGATGAACAAGATGACATCTTTCAGTGATAACTCTTCGCCAATTCGTCGCGGAAGTTGGGATGCGCAATGGCGATCAACGCCTCGGCGCGAGCCCGGAGATCCTTTCCCTTCAGCCGAGCCACGCCATATTCAGTGATGATATAGTCGATACAAAATCGCGGGGTGGTGACCACTGCACCCGCGGTTAAACGTGGAACGATTTTCGAATGTTTGCCGTCTTCGGTGGTTGAGGGCAAGGCAATAATGGAGACGCCACCCTCAGAAAGGGCCGCAGCCTCAACATAGTCGAGACTGCCACCGACGCCGCTGATCTGCACTTCCCCAAGTGTTTCCCCGTTACTCTGGCCATGCAGATCAATTTCTACCGCTGAATTGATGGAAACGAAACGGGGCAATTTCGCCAACAAGAGAATGTTATGAGTGACGTTGACGGTTGCCATCTTAACCTGTGGGGTGCGGCCGCAGAAATCATACAATTCCTGATCACCGGCGAGTTCTCCAGTAATAATCTGCGGGGCGTGCCGAGCATGTTCGACAAAATGGATCAGTCCCTGGGAAAGCATCCCAGAGTACAAATTGATACCCTGCTTGTCTGCCAGGCGGTAGAGCACCATGTCCGGCACCGAACCGACACCAAGTTGCACCCAGGCGTGATCTGGAATCAGATCAAGGACGTACTCGACAATCCGCCGGTCACGTTCGCTTTGATGGGGAGTATGATAGGCCCCGAGCGGCGCGGAGGACTCTACTGCCAGGTGAATCTTGTCGATCGGCACCCGGCTATCACCGGCAGTGACTGGCATGTGGCTATTGATCTCCGCAATAACCAGACCGGCACTCTTAATAAAGTCTTGATAGAGGCTGACCGAGATACCAAGACTCACCGTCCCATCCGGTTCTGGGGAGGAAACTTGCGTGACGACGACCTCGGGTTTGATCGGGCCGTCCTTATGAACCAGGCGGGTGATCTCGCTGAAGCGAATCGGCACGAATCCCGCCTTTTTTTCCTTAAATATCTGCCGGATACGTGGAGCAGCCTGCCACGTGAGGTAGCGGAAGTTGGTTCCTAGCCCCTTTTGCAGAAAAGCGTAGCCACCAAAGGCCAATCCCGAATAAATCGTCAGATTATGAAACCGTTCGACCTCTTGCTGAAAAGCGGCGTACAGCGTTGTCGGCTCGACACAGCCATGTGGAAAGATAACCGTGCTGCCGTCAGGTATGGCACGGATTGCTTCAGTCGGGGTGACAAGTTTCATAGGTTCCTCACTCGCTTTTAGCCATTCACTCCCAGCGACGGCTGGGTTTAAGGCTTTAGTCTAAAGAACGTCCCTAAAGCCTACCGCCTACGGCCTATAGCCTAAGGGATCACTGCATACTTGATTCCCTCGCCCCGCTGCAAGAGGTCTAAGGCAAGAGAAAGCTCGGCCAGTGGATAGGTCCCGCTAATGAATTTCTTCGCTGGGATCCTACCTGTGGTGAGCAATTCGTAGGCTTGCCGTACAGCCTTAGGGGTGAAATGGAACGGACTCAGAACCCGGACCTGATCGTAATGTAAGCGGTAGGTGTCGAAAGACACGGTCGTTCCAGCTGGGCAGCCACCAAATAAGACGACCTGTCCACCCGGCCGGGCCAAGAACAATGACTCTTCCCAAACCCGTGGCTGCGCCGTGCATTCAATGACCAGATCGGCTCCACGTCTACCTGTGACATCAAGGACTGCACTACGGGCTTCCTCTGCTGCAAGAGGAATGATCCCGAACGCTCCCAGCTCTTGCGCTGTTCGCGCGCGCTGGGGGTTACGGGCAATCACGTAGATCCGCTCCACTCCCAGTGCTCGTAACACTACGATGTGAAGCAGACCGATCGCGCCAGCGCCGATCACGACGGCCGTATCGTCTGGCCGCAAGATAGGTTGTTGCAGTCCAAACACCACGCAGGATAGCGGTTCTAATAGCGCAGCTTCAGCAAAGGAAAGGTTTGTCGGTTTGGCAAAGAGATTGACGCGCAGTACCCGGGCTGGGATGGTGACATATTCGCCGTACCCACCCAACACCATCGTTTCCATCAGTGAGGTACACAGGTTCTCTTGCTGGCGCTGACAATAAAAGCAGGAGCCACAAGGGCCAGTGGGCGCAAGCATCACCTCATCTCCCTCACTCACACTCGTGACTGCAGCGCCCCGTGCCGCTACTGTTCCGGCGTATTCATGACCAAAGCGAGTCGGTGGCGGCCATTTCGGATGGCCGCGACGGAATGCCTTAAGGTCCGTTCCGCAGGTGAGGGTCGCGCCAATCTTCAGTACGATTTCATCTGCGCCCGGTTGGGGAAGAGGGATCTCCTGATAGACAAGTTGGCCCGGCCCAAGAAGAAAAACCGCCTGCATAGCAATCTCTTTCACCACAATAATGGGCGAACGTGGAAATGATAGTGATCCGGGATCTGGCGCATTTTGTGATCAAACATCCATTTAGGAAACTTGCCAGCGAATTTTTGCTCAGCCACCAAACCGAGCGCTTTTTCCATGTAGAGTACTTCTTCTGGCGTCACTTCGATGCGATGCTCGCCCAACACCGCCATGGGGACATCACACGCGTCACAGTCAAGGATGGTAAAACGAAACGGGTGATGAAACTCGGTGTACCACTGCGTATAGCGAGCCAGTTGGCAGAGGTCGCAGGGACGGTCGGCCACAATGTTTCCTCCTTGGGCCCAGATTGCACTCGGAGCGACCGAACAGCATAATCGCTGAGCGGCATCTTACGGAGGAGGCTCAGGAATGGCAAGGCGCGAAGGACGTCAGCAAAGAACCCTGGTGTGGTTCGTTGTCCTAGCTGTGTTTGCCGGCTACCTGATCTGGGCGCTGCGGTCGGAGGAGGTGCTTCGGGTTGTAAACAAAAAGTTGGAACATACTGATGCCGGTGTCGTAGTGAGTGGTGAAATTCACAATACTGCCGCGGCAGCAGCTGCCGTCGACGTCGAGGTCACGTTCTTCGATAGTACCGGGCGTCAGCTTTCTCAGGAGACGGTTACGCTGAACAATCTTGCAACCGGAGCCACAACACCATTCCGTACACCACCTCAAAAGCTTACGGACGTGAAAGACTACACTATTCATGTCAATACTGGCAGAAATATGTACGGCAATTAGAGCGAGACATTATGCGCAAGTTCCTTCTCGACGCAACCGCCGCAGTCGCTGATATCCCCGACGGAGCGAGTATTCTCTTAGGTGGATTCGGCGTGCTCCAGGGCTGGTCGCACGAATTGTTATTTGCCCTCCGTGAACGCGGAGTCAAAAACTTGACTCTGATCTGTAACTCGCCAGGCTTTGGTCCCTTCTCTCCACAGATCCTGGCCGAGAATGGTCAAATCAAAAAGCTGATCGCGTCGTTCGGCGGATACTCCTACCGAGTCACGCCATTATCAGAACAAATCGGACGCGGAGAGGTCGAATTCGAAATGGTACCCCAGGGAACACTGGTCGAGCGTATCCGTGCCGGCGGGGCTGGCATCCCAGCGTTCTTCACGCCTACTGGTATCGGTACGGTCATCGAGGAAGGAAAAGAAAAGCGCGTTTTTAATGGTCACGAGTATCTGCTCGAAACTGCTCTACGAGCTGACTTTGCGCTTATCCGCGCCCATCGGGCTGATGCGTATGGGAATCTGGTCTATCGTCGTACCGCCCGGAATTTTAATCCGCCCTTTGCCACCGCTGCCAACGTCACCATTGCCGAAGTTGATGAGATTGTCGAGCTTGGCCAACTTGACCCGGAGGCGGTGGCTACGCCGGGCATTTTCGTTCATCGCTTAGTCCGTCGCGAGTCTCCGCTTCGTAAGGAAACTGTCCTTGAGTTGATGCGCAGCTTGGGGCGCAATGTGAAAGTCACCGAGGGAACGGCCGAGGGTGGGCGTGGCCTTTCGCCGGAACTGATGGCCTTGCGAGCGGCTCGTTTGCTCGTACCCGGACAGTATGTCAATCTCGGGATTGGGTTACCGACGCTCGTGTCTGATTTTATCTCCGACGAAATCACGCTTCACGCCGAAAACGGCATCTTGGGGTACGGGCCACTCGCCCCAGCGGGAGCAGAGGATATAGATCTGTACAATGCCAGCTCTCAGCTTGTGACCTTACTACCGGGGGCGAGTTTTTTTCATAGTGCCGACGCCTTCGCCATGGCAAGAGGGGGTCACGTCGGGACTGTTGTCTTGGGGGGATTCCAGGTGGCTGAAGACGGAGACCTGGCCAATTGGAAAACACCGACTATGGGTGCCGGTGCGGTCGGGGGGGCAATGGATCTCGCCGCCGGAGCACGCACGCTGATCGTTATTATGTTCCACACCACCAAAAGCGGCGAATCGAAGCTTCTCCGGACGTGCACGTATCCGCTAACTGGTCGCCGTTGCGTATCATGGGTGGTGACGAACCTTGCGCTTATCCAGATCGATCGTGACGGCTTTTTGTTAAAGGAGCTCGCACCCGGGGTGACAGTCGATGAGGTACGAGCGGCAACCGCGGCTCCGTTGCGCGTCGCCGACGATGTCCACGAGATGGAGTTTTAGTAAGGGTAACCAGCAACGTGCTTCCCGATTAGGCACCTGGTTCTAAAAAAAGAAAAGGAGAGACGAGTATCTACTCTACGTGGGGAAGCGCAACCGTTTCGCGAGAAAAACCTTTTATGACAAACAGTCAACAGAGACCTGGCTTGGCCCTGCCGATGCGCGAGCGTATCCAAGCGTGTCCCGTTATCGGCCTCACTCACCTCATTCTATTTCCCATTGGCGCACCCAAGAACGCCGCGGGAGAACTGCCAAGAACGATGCGTGAGCTTGCAGATGCCTAACCCCGCTTTGTCGTTGCAATTATAACGCTGAAAAGTCCCGCAGGAGGATTGTAATTCTCACAGATCCGGACTATGGCAGAAGTGGGAGGAGGAGAGGTTATGCGACGCTTTGTTGTTGGATTCTGCGCGGTGGTTCTCTTCCCTGCAGTAACCCTCGCGAAGTCGCTGTACGTAAACAGCTACCGTGAAGTTCCTGTACGAACAAGCCCAGATTCAGAAGGTAACGTCATGGCCTCCCTCAAGACTGGCGACGAAGTATCGCTCGCCGGCGCTGCGGGAGGTTACTATCTGGTGATACTGCCAAACGGCTCGCGCGGGTACGTTCCCAAAGGGACCATGACCGAGCAGGAACCCGCTGAAGCTCGGTTACAGAGACTTGATCAAAAAACCCAGCAACAAATCAAAGAACTCCTAGCAAAAGCCGAGGAGCAAGAGAGACAACTTACCGCGTTGCGGCAGGAACGCAGCCAGAGTGAAAATGCCCGAAAACAGGCAGAAACGCAAGTGCAAGAGCAAACCAAACGCGTAACCGAGCTTCAGGCCAGGCAAGATGCCGTAATGCGAGAAACCAATTTCCGTTGGTTTCTCGGTGGCGTTGTTGTAGCGTTTGCCGGCGTGATTCTCGGCCTGATTTGGGGCTCGATCGGGCGAAAGAGTCGACGCAACGGTGTGAGCTTCGGCCGCTTTTCATGATGAAGACTTCAGCCTCAATCCCAGCTAAACCTCGAAAGATCGCAGGGAGAAAAGTAGGAGCTTGATTGATTAAGCGCTTTGGTGGGTCCGATTCATCGGACCTCTACGGCTTGTGTAGGGCAAGCTGCGCCTGCCAGCTCCGATGGGCAGAGCCCGCCCAACCTTGCTGCTGACGGTGTACTGCATGCAAGGGAAACTCGCTATCAATGGCTACCATCCCATAGCATATGAAGGCATACGCTTGCTTTGTTCACCGCGCGGATCTGCACCGCCACATAAAATGCCTCGCTCGCTATCGACCCAAATCCCTAGTACGTCTCCCTCACTCCAGTCTTCTTTTACCTCGACCTTGTGACCGCGAGCTGCCAGCTCCTCTTGCACTTTAACAGGGATACGACCTTCAATTCGTAACGACCCAGGAATGGCGTTGTGAGGATAAAAGCTCGAAGGAAAGTGTGCTGTGGAAAACCGCGACGCCTCTATCGCATCCTGCACATTCATGCCGAATTCCACCACATTGAGGAAAAATTGTAACGTCCATTGATCTTGTTGATCACCACCGGGGGTGCCAAACACCATACATGGCCCCCCATTGCGCAACACTAGCGTCGGTGTCAGCGTCGTTCGTGGACGCTTTCCTGGTACCAGCGCATTCGGGTGACGTGGATCAAGATAGAAGGTCTGTACCCGGGTGCCCAGTGGGAAACCCAGCCCATCAATCACTGGCGAAGTAGGAATCCAGGCTCCGCTTGGCGTGAAAGACGCCATGTTGCGTTCTTTGTCTATCACAGTGACATAGACCGTCCCTGGACCCCAATTGCGCGCGGCAAAGATCTCTTCTCCCTGCAGCAAAGCAGCCCCCATTCTCGGGTTTCCGGGTCGCTGCTCATGAGAAGCACGACGAAGATCAATAAGCGCACGCCGGGTTGCCGCGTATTCTTTAGAGAGGAGTCCAGACAGTGGCACGTCGACAAAGTCAGGATCACCGTAGTACTGCTCCCGATCCGCAAAAGCGAGTTTTGTCGTCTCAACGATCGTGTGGACGTAATCGGCACTATTATGCTCAAGGCCCTTCAGGTCATACCCCTCAAGAATGGCAAGCTGCTGCAGAAAGACTGGGCCTTGGCTCCAAGGTCCACACTTGTAGACCTCATAGCCACGATAATTGAACCCTATTGGAGCCTCAACCTTACTATGGAAGCCGGCAAGATCCTCCGCAGTTAACAATCCACCGTGCGCTTGGGCATGGGCGGCGATGATCTGGGCAATTTCTCCTTGGTAGAAAGTGTCACGGGCGGCGGCGAGGCCGTGCGTGCGTCCCTGGCTTTGGCCCTTCTTTTCGGCATCGATTAGCCGTCGAAAGGTACGCCCTAAATCGGGATTTTTTAACACCTGTCCGACTTCTGGTATTCGACCGTCAGGGAGATACACTTTGGCAGACGAAGGCCACGCTTGGCGAAAATGGTCGGCATTCCCGGCAATGGAAAAGTCTCCCAACATATAGGCGGGCGCAGGACCGCGGAGGGCTTTGTGCATGGGAAACCCACCCTCAGCCAGTTCCAGAGCTGGCTCGACAACTCGCGCAAAACTAAGCGTACCGAAACGCTGGAGAGTCGTAAGGAGGGCATCCGGAGCTGCGCAGGGGCCGGCGGCAAGAACGCCGGTAGAAGGAATAAGCTGAATCTCGTGCCGTTTGAACCAGTCAATTGTCGCCGCCTTCGGCGCAACTGTGTCTCCGTTGACAGAGAAAACCTGCTTCTCTTTCGCGCTATACAGCAGGGCGGAAATTTCCCCTCCGAAGGTGTGCATATGCGGGTTGAGCACACCTTCAGCCAGGGTCGCCGCCACGGCCGCATCGAAGGCATTCCCTCCGGCATGAAGGATACGCATCCCAGCTTCGGTAGAGAGATAATGTTCAGTCGCAATCATTCCTCTCGTTCCCATAAGTGTCGGGCGATAGGCCATAGATTCTCTCCTTCGGCGCGTGTAACGCGCCCTACAAGTACCGGCTTTCTTTTCCGTCTCAGAACTTCCCACCGACCTCTTTCACTTGCTCCTGTACCACGTCAGGCGGACAAAGGGAAATAAACCAACGGGCGGCAAGGGCAATAACCCCAAAATCATCAAGGGTACCGAAAAAAGGAAAGAGGAAGTCAGGCAAGATATCAAAGGGGTTCAGTACGTAGAGCACAGCGGCGATAAGAACTGCTTTTGCCCGTAGCGAGACGCGTCGATCTTTGAAGAGTCGCCAATAAAGCCTGGCAAAGCTTGGCAAGTGCCAAAGCAAGCGAAAGACTTGCCAAGTGGAGAGAGTTGCTTGGGAAGTAGTCATTCATAACCTCCTGGTATGTGAAAGATGGTGCGTCATTAGGGGAATTGCAAGTAGGGGCGACCGGCCAATGCCACCAGTTGGCGAGTAATAAGTCATTGCGAGTCCTCCATAGCGCGGGGCGCTAAGCATGGGAGCAAAAACGGAGGGCATCTCCCGGTTCGTCATTCCCCCGACAATGTAGGGGCAGGCCTCGTGCCTGCCCACGTCAGGGCAACCACAAGGGTTGCCCCTACAGATATTTCATCCTCAAGAGGTCTCCTGACCCCGCCGCCCGCAGGGCTCCGGCACGGCTTGTGGCGCGGTCAGGAGACCGGCCACAGCCGAGCTTCGCCCCTATGATTCATTTTTTCCTTGTGTACACGTTTGCCTTTTTGTATAGAAAGGCTTTTGCGAAGTAAGGAAGAAGTGCCCTGGCTCCGGGAATAAAGCTGAGGTAAACAAGATTGACCCAACAGCAGGAGGAATCTCATGCCGAAGGACGCCCGCACCTGCCGAGACCCGCCTGAAAAAGGCACAGGGTCCGCAAGCTAGCATATGCAACCGCTCAGCAAAAAAGCATCACAAAAAGGAGAGAGGGATATATGCATTTGACTCGATGGGGGCTGATAGCCTTAACTGCCGCGAGCCTAGCTGCGTTTACCACCCCGGCATTTGCCGAACTCAAACCCGGTGACAGACTTACTAAAGCCAACTGCCAAGAAGCCAAAGATCTGCTGCCCGAATACGTCACAGAGAAATTCTGCTCTGGGCAGTACGAAGCCAACATTGTCGAAGTGAAAGATGACGCTTTCCAGTACAGTGCCAAGTTCAAAGCGGGATCCGAAGCGAACGCCGGCAAATACTATGTAACTGATCAAGGCTACATGTACGAGACCGCCACCAAGAGTTGGCCTCATTTCTGGTATGGCTTCCCCTTTCCTAACCTCGATGAAAAAGATCCGCAAGCGGCTAACAAGGTGGTGTACAATCACCAGGTCGCCCGTTTCCAAATCGATGATGTGTACTGGTTCTTAGCCCTCAAGTGGATACGACCCAGCGGCTTTGATCGCTCGGTAGAGTTCGGCGCGTATGCCCGCTGGAACATTGGTCGGCATTCCGGTCCGCCGTCGCAGGCGGAGAATCCTGATGATTGTTATTTGAAAGACCTCCTTTTCGGCGTGGCTCCGTACGACGTCGTCGGTGTGTCAAGTATGACTTGGTGGTATACGGACCCGGACAAATGGCAGTCAACATGGTCGTTCGTGCCGACCATTCGTCGGGTGCGGCGCTTAACGGCTTCAAACTCTTCGGAGGGCATGTTCGGTTCGACCATCGCTCGCGATGATGTGTACGGTTGGGGCGGCAAGATTCAATACATGAATTGGAAATTGGTTGGCATTAAGGACATGTTAGTGCCGATTGCCCCGGGTGGGATTGAGAAAGCGATAGTTCCTGGCGAACCTGCGCCAAAGAAGCTGGCGGCGGATCCGAACGTCATCAAAAATCGTGGACAAATCCCGGTTGGTCAGGTTGGTCGCATGACCTGGACGCCGGAAGAACGCATTGTCCCTGGTTACGAGAAAGAAGGCTGGACGGGAGTCGCGTATGCACCAGCCAACCTCAGTCTGGCCAAGCGGCGTTGCTGGATCGTGGAAGCGACACCGAAAGATCCATACTACGCTTATGGCCGCCGCGTCATCTATATTGACCGGACCGCCTATTGGGCATACTGGACGACGTTGTATGACCGTTCGGGCGAGTATTGGAAGACCGTCCTGTGGGAAGACAAGATGGGCTACACTCCTGGTCGCGACATGACCATGCGCCATCCGTATTGGGGATCAGCCGAAGACGTGCGGCAGAATATGGCGACGTTCTTCGACGCGCAATCGAAGGGCTACTACACGGAGTATGAGCTCGGGTTTCCAGATAGCATGTGGAACTCTACTAACCTGTCGGCCATGGGGAAATAAGAGAAGAGCATTTGCGGCTCTGGTTTGATCCCAAAGAAAAAAAGAGGGTAGGGAGACTTACCCTCTTTTTTTTCTTCTGGCTTAAGGGCGTGGCTACAACCTCCGTGCAAGGAGTCATTACGAGTCCTTCGACTGGGCTCAGGATAAACTCCGCGAAGCAATCTGACCCGCAGGGTCATGGTGAGGCGAAGCCGTGGCCATCTCTGAGATTGCTTCGTCGCTGCTCACTCCTCGCAATGACAGGCATCCTCCGGTTTTCATACACGCTTTTAGGTAGTGGTACAGTTTGCCACTGTATCTGCCTTTTGTAGGGGCGGCCCTACGTGTATTGGTCCCAACTTAAGGGTACTTCTCTTGATTTTTACCCGCGCCCGGTGCACTGGGGTCCCTTCCCCCCTAGCGGGGGAAGGTCAGGATGGGGGGAAAATGAGGGATTTGCCGCGATTCACCCCCTCCTTCATCCTCCCCCGTCGAGGGGGAGGAGAGAAAAAGGGCCGCCGAATGGCTTAAGTTGTGACTGGTGCCCTGCGTGGCCGCCCTCCGGAGGAGCATCCGTATAAGGATGCTCCTTCCCACATAGGGGTGCCCCTACGAGACAAAACGAAACTGCACCACTACTTGCTTTTAGGCTCTCTTTGCCTTTTCTCCCGGTCTGCTACAATGCATCTCCTCACATGGCTGCCTGCGTCGATCTGTTCGTCTATGGCACGTTGATGAGTGAGAATCTACTGTATTCTCTCACCAGATGCCATTTCTCCAGACGGGAAGCAGAACTGACCGGATTCGCACGTATTGTTCCTGTCACTGGCTATCCTTACATTATTCCTCAAGCCAAGGCTCGCGTCCGCGGGGTTCTGCTTTTCCGTGTCGATTGTACTTCCCTCGCCGCCCTTGATCGGTACGAAGAAGAAGGACATCTCTACCATCGTCGCCGTGTTGAAGTCATAGTCGGTGACGCTCATATCCCATGTGACGTATACGTCGGCAATGTTGCGGCGCTTACTGCGCGTTTTGGCAGGTCAATCGCCGACACTCACTTGAGCAATTCTTAGTCGTCATTTTCCCCACCTGTTGACTTTTACGCTATGAAATCTCTGTCTGATCTTCCCAACAGCGATCCGTCTGCGAACGAACCTCCACCCCCACTTCCACCACCCAGCTGGTGGGAGCGGCTACGTACGGCGTTTATTGGCAAAGCCAAGGACCCTTTATCGCCGGATGTGTTCCATAAGGTCTCGCTTGTTGCTTTCCTGGCGTGGGTCGGGTTAGGGTCTGACGGTCTGTCCTCTTCGTGTTACGGACCAGAAGAAGCATTCTTAGCCTTGGGTCCGCATACGTTTCTTGCTCTCGTTCTTGCCTTGCTGATGGCGGTTACCATCTTTGTTATTTCCGCCAGCTACTCCCAAATTATTGACCAGTTTCCCACCGGCGGTGGCGGTTATTTAGTTGCGACGAAATTGCTCGGTCGCTATCCAGGTCTGGTCTGTGGTGGGGCGCTGTTGGTTGATTACGTGTTGACGATCGCGATTTCGATTGCCAGTGGTGCGGATGCCATCTTCAGCTTCCTTCCTTTCCAGTACCAGGCTTACAAGCTCTGGACCGCGGCAATCGCGATTGGCGTGTTGATCGTTCTCAACTTGCGAGGAGTACGGGAGTCGGTTACCGTCCTCCTCCCCATCTTTTTCGCTTTTCTCTTAACCCATACGGTCGTGATCCTTTACGGTATCCTCATCCACCTCGATACGGCACCCGCAGTGCTCAAAGCCTCATTCCAGGAGTCAAAAGCCAGTCTCCAGGATTTGGGGATTTTTGGCTTAGGTTTAGTTCTTCTCCGGGCATACAGCCTGGGCGGCGGAACTTACACGGGGATCGAAGCGGTCAGTAATGGGCTACAAATTCTGCGAGAACCTCGGGTCGAAACCGGAAAACGAACCATGACCTACATGGCCGTCTCTTTGGCGTTCACCGCTAGCGGTCTCCTTTTGGCATACCTCCTGGCGCAGGTTGAGCATCGCCCCGGCATGACGCTTAACGCTTCTCTCATCACCTCTCTCGTACAAAACTGGCAATTCGGCAATATTCCTGTCGGGTCCTTGTTTTTCTTGATCACGATGGTTTCCGAAGGAGCAATTTTGTTTGTCGCGGCGCAAACCGGCTTTCTTGGAGGACCACAAGTCTTGGCCAATATGGCGCTCGACTCCTGGGTACCGCGCCGTTTTTATCAGTTGAGCGAACGCCTCGTTACTGAAGATGGCATCCTGCTGATGGGAGGAGCTGCCCTGGTTTTGTTGTTTTACACGCATGGCGATGTCCATCTTCTCGTCGTGCTCTACAGTATTAATGTGTTCTTGACCTTCTCGCTTGCCCAACTGGGGATGTGTCGACATTGGTGGGAAGCGCGAGAGCGAGAAGTTAACTGGCAAAAGCGACTCATGGTAAACGGCGCCGGGCTTCTCCTCACCACCTCTATCCTCATCGCGACACTCTTCATCAAATTCGGTGCTGGCGGCTGGGTCACCGTCCTTTTGACCTCAGGAGTCATCGGCCTGTGTTTGTACATTAACCGTCATTATCGCGAAGCAGAAAGAAGCCTGCGGCGGCTTGACGAAGTATTGCTAGAATTGCCGCTTCCCGATGATTCACCTCCGGTCCCTCCGCGTGACACCAATGCGCCCACTGCGGTCTTTTTTGTCAACGGCTATAACGGGCTAGGAATTCACTCCGTGTTAGCCGTGCCTCGATCCTTCGGGACGTACTTCCGTAATTTCATCTTTGTCAGTGTCGGCGTGATTGATTCGAGTCGCTTCAAAGGGCGCGAGGAAATTGAGAATCTCCGCCACCAGACAGAAGAAAATCTGCAGAAATATGTGAATTTCGTCAAACGGCAGGGCTTCTATGCCGAATACTGGAGTGCGCTTGGCACTGATGCCATTGACGAGCTTGAGCGGTTAGCCCACGAAGTGGCCAAGCGATTTCCCCGAGCCATCTTTTTTTCGGGGAAGTTAGTGTTCCAACAGGAACGGTTCTGGCACAAAGTCCTCCACAACCAAGCCGCCTTCACTCTCCAACGTCGCTTGCAATTCGCCGGCCTGCAAATGATGATTCTCCCGATCCGCGCGGCATGATAAAACATTCCTGTTCGTGTTCCTCCCGTGGCGAAGTCTAAGAGAGAGGTCTTTTACCGCTTACCTATGCACATTCTGGTCGTCGAAGATGAAAAAAAAGTGGCGAGTTTTATCCAGCGCGGCTTAGAAGCCGAACACTATAGCGTCGATGTCACCTACGACGGCGAAGCTGGACTCGCGCAGTTGTTTGATGGCAACTACGACTTGCTTATCCTCGATGTCATGCTCCCGAAGCGCGACGGTTTGACCGTATTGCAAGAACTACGCGCCCGCAAATTGCGTATTCCGGTTCTGATGCTCACCGCTCGTGATACCCTCGCCGATAAAGTTGCCGGGTTAGACCAGGGAGCGGATGACTACTTGACCAAGCCGTTTGCCTTTGAGGAATTGCTCGCCCGGGTGAGGGCGTTATTGCGCCGCGGGACGGCGGCTCCGGTAACCACGATGTTGGCCATCGCCGACCTGCGGCTCGATCCGGTCTCGCATCAAGTGACGCGAGCGGGAAAACGGATAGACTTGACGGCTAAGGAGTTTGCCCTGTTGGAATTTTTTCTGCGCCAGCCGAGACGGGTGTTGAGCCGTGCCCTGATTGCGCAGCATGTCTGGGGCGTCGATTTTGACACCTTCACCAACGTCATCGACGTGTATGTCAATTACCTGCGGAAGAAAATTGATGCTGATTTCGAACCCAAACTGCTCCACACCATACGCGGAGCTGGCTATGTTTTGAAGGAACCAGAAGGCTGATGCGACACGTGTGGCCGCGGACACTGAGAGCGCGTCTGACCCTCTGGTATACCGCGCTGCTCTCCGGCATGCTCATGATCCTTGGGACCACTGCGCTGGTGCTTCTCGACCGTGGTCTGCGCGAAAATGTCGATGCCTCGCTCCAATCGGTTGCGCGTTCAATCGTCAACTCAACGCGCCTCTCCGCCCGGCCGGGGATGGATCTCGACGACACTCTACGCTCCGCGCTCCCTCCCGCATTAACCGAACGGTTCTTTAGCTTACTCGACCCTTTTGGTCGTCCAGATCCCCGCATTGTGCCACGGAACCGGGTGCAACTACCGCTGAGTCCAGAAGCCCTCCGTAATGCCGAGCAGGGTCGAGAAACCTATCAGACGCTCACCTTACCGGGAGTGTCCGCTTCTCCGGTACGTATGTTGACACTGCCGGTGATCGAACAGGGACATATTATCCACCTGGTGCAGGTCGGTATGCCGTTAGAAAGCGCAGAGACAGCACGCTCACACTTTTTGTTCATTCTTCTTGGATTGACGCCTATTGCGCTCGCAAGTGCTGCCGTGGGCGGATGGTTCCTCGCGCGCCGCGCGCTCGCGCCAGTTGATGATATGGTTGAAGCAACACGCAAGATTGAGGCTGAGGATCTTTCTCGCCGCATCGAAACGACGGAAAGTAACGATGAGCTAGGACGCCTCGCCGCAGTGCTCAACGATATGTTGGCCCGCCTCGAGCGTTCATTCACCGCGGTGAGACATTTCAGTGCCGATGCGGCGCACGAGTTACGAACCCCACTCACCATCCTTAAGGGAGAGATTGAAGTCGCCTTGCGCTCTTCTCACTCTGAAGCAGAATACCAACGTGTCTTGAGCAGCTGCCTCGAAGAAGTCGATCGCCTCAGCGCTTTAGTCCAAGACCTGCTGTTCCTCGCCCGCTCTGATAGTAATAATGTCACCGTCGCCAAAGTGCCGGTGAACCTTACTGAGGTTCTCACGGACGTCTCTTCATCTCTACGGGCGTTGGCCGAAACCGCAGAGGTCAATTTTTCGCTCGCTGCCGGTCTTCCTTTGTGGGTGCACGGGAATGCGTCGATGCTGTTTCGTCTCATCTTTAATCTGGGCGAAAATGCGATTACCTATACCCCAGCCCAAGGCAGTGTCTCGATCAGCCTTAAGCAAAACGGACAAGAGGCATTTCTAGAGGTGAGCGATACCGGGCCCGGAATTCCTGCCGATGAACAAGACCGCATCTTTGACCGTTTCTATCGTGGAGATCCAGCGCGTAGCCGAGGTGGAACCGGACTAGGACTGGCCTTAGCACGCTCGATTGTCCTCCTCCATCATGGCCGGATAGCGGTGGAAAGCACGATGGGGAAAGGCAGTTGTTTTCGGGTCGTATTATCCGTGGCCGAGTCGGTCTCTTCTTGCGGATGAATAAGGTTCACCCTAAGTGCGAGAGGAAGCTTTCCGCAAATCACCGGAAACCGCCCGGCTGATCGAGCAAGCCGGCTCCACCTTACTCTTTCTGTCGCCGTACTCCCCGGACTTCAACCCCATCGAAAAGGACTTCGCCGTCATCAAGAAAAACCGGGAATATAACGAACACGACACCTTGGACGCTATCGTCAAAAACTATCAGTAATTCTGGGCCTGGCTATAGGAGGGATAGTTATGGCTGTGAGGGATGAGAGAAAGTGGGGTAAATTGAAGACCTTGCTCCCGCTCATGATGGTGAGCTGGGCCATTGGGTTGCCAGCCCTCGTAGGGGCAACGACGCGGGTGGGGAACTCGGAGATCCAGTTAGTCTATGAGATGCAGCAAACCTTTCAGGCCGATAACTCGCGCAGTTAGGATGTTCACACCTCCATCCCACGGCTGAAGCCCTAACGCTGCTGAGCCGCTATGCCTGGCCGGGCAACATTCGTGAGCTGAAAACTGTGCTGCTACGAGCAGCACAGTTGGTTATTGATACGGCGATTACTCCAGCAGGATTGCCACCAGAGGTTGTCGCAGTTGCAACCGAGCGGGCTCCTGTAGCAGTCGGATCACTGCGCGATACGGAGCGGACGCTGATTGAGCAAACCCTTGCCGAAACCCGATGGGATATGACGCTCACGGCAGCCCGCTTGGGCATTCACCGCACAACGTTGTACCGAAAACTGAAACGGTACGGTCTTTCTTGATCAAACCGCAGCAACCTCTTTCATCTCCACCGGGGTGCTTCCAAGTTCTGAGCGCGAAGGAAGGGGGAGAGGGCCGAGAATCACGCTCACGACTTGCTTCTCGTCACCAAGCTCCAGGCCTGATCGGCGGCCGCAAGATCTGGCAACTGTTCAAGCGCGACCCGATAGAGAGTGCGGGCCCTGGTTATTCTTTGCTGGGTTACTTGCGCAATATATCCTTCGTCACGTGCCGTTTGAGCCATTTTTGTTGCCGCTGCTCGACTGTAAAATGCGCCTACGATGAGGTGATAAGACCCGTCTGGTTGTTTCCGTACGAGAGTCTCGCGTGTCAGTGATGGCAACCAGATATGCTGCCCCACAGTGATCCGATCAAGATCTTCGATCTCCGGGTTGAATTCCTTGATCAGATCGAACGCAAGGGCACTATAATTCCCATACACTTTAAAGACGAAGTCCGAGACGGTATCGCCACGCATAGCGATGATCGAGTGGCCCTTCTCCCCATTCTCTGGGGACGGGGTCGGCTGCAAAGGGATCATATCACCATTAGACGCAGCCAGAAGGGGTTGGCTTTCCTCCTTTGCGACTGAGGGAACTGTTGGTTGGGGTAAAGAGGCTAAGCTCGCTGCCTCGCTAGGAGCCGGGGTTATTGGTGGCTCTGTCGCGGTTGAAGTCGTAGGTTGCGCCAGCGTAGGTTGCGCCAGCGCAGGTGCAGGCAAGCGAGCAGGAGAGTCAGGGATTCTTTCTTGCATGACTCCTTCGCTGTTGTTTTGCTGCAAAAGCGGGGAGGATGTTTGTGAGGCGGGAGCACCAGCATCGGTCGCCTCAAGGACGCCAGTCGTGCGCGGTATGACGCTCATCATAAAGATGAACCCCGCGGCAATTCCGAGGCCTGTCCACACGAGCCGTCGAGGTCGATTCCACGAACGGGCCTCGAGTAATCCCCTGAGGTTGGTCCAGATCCGTTTCTTTCTTTGTGGTTGGCCGGACGGACGGATTTGTTTGAGTCGGAGTTGCTGGACAGCTTTTTCCACGATCGTGTCCGAAACAGTCTGTTGAGAGGTTCGGTAAGCGACGGAGAGCGAGTTATCACAGATTGTGTTAATTATCCGAGGAATCCCCCCCGAATGCTGAGCGACCAGCTCGACCGCCTCGGGAGTGAACAGGTCGTGTCGCTCATACCCTGCTATGACGAGTCGATGCTGAATAAACGGCCCTACGTCCTGAGCCTTCAAACAACCAAGCCGACAAGGGATAGCGATCCGCTGCTTCAGCTGCCGTAACTCCGGCTGGTCCAGCCGCTCTTCCAACTCCGGTTGCCCGACGAGGATAATCTGCAGGAGCTTGAGATTGTTCAGCTCGATGTTTGACAGCAGGCGCAGATTCTCAAGCACTTCGTCGGCTAAATGGTGCGCCTCGTCGATGATGACGACTCCCGTTCCTCCTCCCAATTGACGCTCACGCAAAAAATTGTCGAGCGCGCGGATTTTCTCAAGCCGTCGCCCCTGCTTTACCGGTAGATCAAAATCGCTACAGATAAAGTCCAACAATTCATCGAAGGTGAGGGTCGTGTTGTAATAAAAGAAGGACGTGCGGATGTTTGGCTCCAGGTCCTCCACTACCCGCCGCAGAAGAGTGGTTTTTCCTGTCCCCGTCTCGCCAATGAGCGAGAGGTAGCCCTTGCGACGATGAATACCGTCAAGTAGGCCGCCATAGGCTTCTTCGTGGCCAGCATTGGCATAGAAGAAGCGCGGGTCAGGGGCAAGGTTAAATGGCTCCTCACGGAGACCAAAGTAGGTCGTATACATGATGTGTTCCTTTTTCGTGGTACGTATTCTGCCCGGGTTTCCCCTGTAACGGCCCACCCCACTCTTTGGGCCATTAGGGCGGACCGTAGGCGAGACGTCGACTACTTTCTCCCCTACGGCTTCTTTATTCACTATTACATCCCGTCTGCGGAATCTCCCCTATCAAAAGACCGGTCCCCTAGGCAAGCCTCTCATCATAAATTAGCTCTTGCAGCGGCAACTTGTGTTTTAGTCACTATCAGTTCTCACAATACGACTCGCTGATGCCCTTACCCGAGCGGGAGTACCGCTGGGGGTCACTGAGGAGTATAGTACTCGCCGACCTCAAGGTCCGCCCTGTACACGTTCAACTCGTGCGAAAGCACCAGATTGCAAAGTAGGCGAAAATCCGCCAGAGTAGCCACGCTTACTCGCATGCTAGCACGCGGAGAACTCTAGGCGGCCGAAAGGCAATGGCGAATCGGTGAGCGGCCGGTTGAAACCGTCGGGGGTACAGCGGGTCCACGGTACAGTAAGACTATTAAGCAACCCTGTGTTGCGCATGAGAAAGCCCGTATATGATGAAGAATCCCAGAGCGCCCATGTATACTGAGTATTTTGGCCTTCGGGAAGAACCCTTTACTGACACTCCTGATCCGCAGTTCTTCTACACCAGCCCGACTTGTCAGCAAGCGTATACCGCGCTGCTCGCCGGGATTCGCGAACGCAGAGGACTCTTGCTCTTAACTGGGGAAGCCGGAACTGGGAAGACGACGCTCTTGCGTCGTTTGGCGGGCGACTTAGAAACCTCAGGTCTCGACATCTTTTTTGATAGTACGGGATTAACCAGTGCCACTTTTGAAGACCTGGTACATTTCATTTGTGCAGAACTCGGGATAGCGGAAGATGAAAAAGGGCGTGTGCGACAATTTCAGGCATTTAGTGCGTATCTAGCCGCGCTGGTAAGAGTGAAAGAAGAGGGAACTGGGGTGCTCTTGATTGATGAGGCACAGCATCTGACGGACCAAGTTTTAGGGAGCCTGCGCTTGCTGTCACCGTTCGATATGGCAAGTGAGAAACTCCTCCTCCAGGTCGTGCTGGTCGGCCAGCCAGAACTCGAAAACAGACTTGCCCAACCCCAGCTGCGCTCCATTAAGCAGCGCATAGCGCTCCAGTGTAGGGTAGAGCGTCTCGGGGAGAAAGAAGTCAGCCTCTATATTCGCCATCGGCTGCAGATAGCAGGCTGCGAACGCGACACCTTGTTTGCTCCTGAAGCAATCGCGAGGATTGCTCTCCGCTCGCAAGGCATTCCTCGGGTGATCAACCTGCTTTGCGATCATGCCCTCATGTACGTCTATAGAACGGCGCAGCAAACGGTCTCGGCGCAGATTGTTGATGAAATGGCCATACCCCTTCGCCTTATCAGGTCGCCGGCAAGTCTAAAGGCAATGATGCATACCACGACGAGGTGGTTTCAGTCGCCGCCGCTTGAAAAAGCGTCAATGATGGCGCGAAAGACCACTCTCTCCCCTGCCGTTTCGATATTATCAGACTCGGGGGGAAGCTTACTAAGCTTCCCTATGTCTGCTCCTCCACGGCGCTCGCTCTGGGCTTCTGTCGTCGCTGGCTCTCTTTTTCTTCTTCTCTTCCTGGTTGGACTCTTCGCGTACTATGCACCTGTTTCTGTACGTAGCCCCTCTACCCCTTCACGGCTGGAGCTAGAGATGAACCGTGCGTCCAGTATTATGACCGCGGCTCCTCCAACCGAAACACTCGAGGGCACCGCCGGGCAGGTTCAGCGCCCTTCCTCCGCAGTTGACGATCCGACGCAGAAGATCGACTCACCTACATCTGGACTCGCGATGGACAAGAAGTAGCGCAGAGTTTCCTTTGCAGATCGTATTTCAGTAGCAAGGGTGGCTCCCCAGAGCAGTGCAGCGTCCTGAAGGCCTTCCCTCTTCCTTTTGCCCCCGCTCTTTTCTCTGGCCAGGTTTTCTTCTGTAGATTACGGTGAGGCCAGCCGTTCTGCCCAGAACTCCGATGCCTTGGTCCCGCGATTCTCAGAAGGAGCATCTTCCCACAAAGAATCTCCTTGTACGATGACCTTGTCAAAGAGGACGCTTTCGCCATTCGCCGTTAGACGGCCAACACCAAGAACCCAACAATCTGCACACAGGTGCCCCAGCTTCACCCGGAAAGGCTCATACAGTGAGGTGTGGCGGAATTCTGCGATGTACGGATCAGGGTCAGCACGAACTGCAGGAATCGAACTTTCCAAGTATAATGAGAGACTTACTTGATCGGCTTGAGACAGTTTTCCCCATTCAATTGCCGGAATGAGAAGGGCAATCGCTGGTTTTCCCGTCGCCAAGCCCCACACGATAGAGCGTAAGTTCCGATGGCGCTGCTGAAGTTTCTCGAACACTGCCTTTCCCAGCAGAGCACTCTGGTGTTTGGTGGATTTCAATCGAGCGGATGGTGATTTGAGGTCGGAAGACGTAACCAGCGTCTTTTGTTGTTCGTCAAAAGGGATAAGGTGCTGATCAGGGATTTGTGGGTCAAGCTCGACTATCGCTTCCGTTCCGGATGTCGTGCGAACCTTCTCCCCTTGCACTCCTTTGAAAGTGAAAGAAAAGACAAAAAATCCAAGCAATGTGACCAGACACCCTACACTAGCCCACACCAGCGGGGAGGGGAGGTGCCGTGCAGGTTTCGTCTGTACTCGTGAAGTGGCGATGGAAACCCCACTCGTTGAATGGTCATTGGTTGCTAACGCTTTGGATGAGCGAGCAGCTCCCGCCGACGTAGCAATCGCTCGAGCTTTGGCCGGGCCAACTCGAAGAGTACGCGCAACTTCGTGAATGATGTCAGTAGAGATCGTCTTTTTCGCACTCTCATAAGCAATGCGAAAAGCATTGTCACAGATGAGATTAATCAGACGGGGGATACCCTGCGAGTACCGAGCGATCAACTGGATGACTTCCGGGGGAAAAAGATCCTGGCGTTGATAGCCAACCAAACGGAGTCGGCAATGAATAAACGCTTGTATCTCTTCAGCCTCAAGGCGCTCGATCTGACTCCAGATAGAAATCCTACGCTTCAGACGGCTGAGCCGAGGTTGTCCGAGCTTGGCGTCAAGCTCAGGTTGTTGACCAACAAGGATAACCTGTAACACTTTCTCGCGTGAGGGTTGGGTATGCAACAGTCGAGAGAGCTGCTCCAATACTTCTTCGTCGAGGTCTTGCGCCTCATCGATCACTAGTACGGTTATTCCCCCTTCTTGTGCCCGCCTGGTGAGAAATTCTATCAGAGCGGAGGCTTTCTCGGCAGCCCCTCCGTTTTCTATCGTCACCCCCAGATCTTCACAAACAAAGTCGATGAGTTCTTCAAATGAGAGGGTACTATAGTAAGAAAAGCAAAATCTTACTGTAGGATCGCTGTTAAGATTGCTGATGAGTCGGCGGATAAGGGTCGTCTTGCCGGTCCCGACTTCGCCGAGCAGCGCCATAAAGCCTCTGCGCTCGCGGATTCCCTCTAATAAATTTGTATATGCCCCTTCGTAAACCGGATTGGAATAGAAGAGACGTGAAGTGGGAGTGAGGCTGAAAGGCTCTTCTTGAAAACCGAAGTAATGAGTGTACATCAACGGCCCGCAGTTTTCAGACAGTCGAAAGACGAGAGGAGGAATTGGTTACGACTATCCTCTTGTCGAGTCTCGGCTGTATACCGGCTGCTTAGCCTACCTCTACGAAAGATGTCAAGAGAATGGGATGCTTAGAGAGAACCCCTTTCCCCGGAGTTTCAGCTCTGGGCTACGGCGTAGCACCGGCTCAAGCCGGCTTTCCGCCTCCTTCAGAGGGCGCCGTCAGGTAGCCCGGCGACTTTATCGCCGGGCGAAGAAGCGGAACGGTTTGTTCCGAATGTCTTGTGGTCTGGTTTAGATGAGAAATCTCTAATCTGTTTTTCATCCTTTTCTCATTTCTATGAGCTATGTTCTTCGTCGAAGAGATTAAGACCTTGTACGAAGGAGGAGAAGAAAATGAAGAAAGCGCTAGTTGGTTCCTTGTCTGTATCGTTAGCTTTGGGTGGATTTGCCCTGGGCCGTATGGCACAGTCTGAACGCGCCCAAGCGCAAACCGCAGAGAGCAATACCCCCGCCGTCTCAACTCCGTCTGGCCGCCCGTTACCCTCGTTCTCTAGTCTCGCCGCGCAAGCATCACCCGCAGTCGTGTACGTTAAAGTGGTCGCGGTAGAGAAAACTGCTGACAGGCCAGGGTTCGGTTTCCCGCAAAATCCCTTTGGTGAAGAAGCGCCACCATTTTTCGGTCGTCCGCCGACACCCGGCCCTCCAGGCGGATTCAAACGCCAAGGATCAGGTTCTGGGTTTATCATTCGCAAGGATGGAGTGATCCTGACCAATAATCATGTCGTTGAAAACGCGAAAGAGATTATGGTGACGCTCACCGATAAACGCGAATACAACGCGAAGGTTCTCGGGCGTGATCCGAAGACCGATTTAGCGGTTATCAAAATCGAACCAAAGGGAGATCTTCCGATTGCTCAACTTGGTGATTCTGACGAGCTTCGTGTCGGTGATTGGGTGATGGCGATCGGTAATCCCTTCGGTCTGAGTAATACCGTCACCGCAGGCATTGTGAGCGCCAAAGGGCGGTCCATCGGTGCAGGCCCGTATGATGATTTCATCCAAACCGATGCCTCAATCAACCCGGGAAACTCTGGAGGCCCTCTATTTAACGAACGCGGAGAAGTCGTTGGTATCAACAGTGCGATTTTTAGTCAGAGTGGGGGAAATATCGGTATTGGATTTGCCATCCCAATCAACCTGGCAAAAAAGCTAGTTCCCGAGCTTGAGACGCACGGGAGCGTGACACGTGGTTGGTTGGGAGTAAGCATTCAAAAAATAACGCCAGACTTGGCACAGTCGCTGAGCCTGAATGAGTCTAAAGGAGCGCTCGTGGCTGACGTCACCAGTAGTAGCCCGGCCGCAAAAGGTGGGGTTCAGCGCGGAGACGTGATCGTTTCTTACAATGGGAAAAAGGTAGAAGAATCTTCCACGCTGCCAGCTCTCGTCGCAGAAACCTCAGTAGGGAAGACCGTCCCGGTCGAAGTGATCCGCGACGGAAAAACCAAGATGCTCGAGATAACAATCGCTCGACTTGCGGAAGAGGCAACAGCCGATGAGTCTTCAGCTGCTTCACAGAAAAGTAAATGGGGGCTTGCTCTCCGCGAGCTACGACCGGAAGAGCGTGAACGCTTAGGTCTCAACAACGACGAAGGCGTCATGGTTGGCGGAGTTCTCCCTGAAAGCCCGGCAGCAGAAGCTGAAATCCAGGTTGGCGATGTCATCCTCGAAGTCAATAAGATCCCTGTCGGATCGGTTGCAGGGCTAAAGCAAGAAGCGGCGAAGGTTGAAGGCGACAAACCCCTGTTGCTCTTGTTACGGCGCGCCGACGGCAATAATCGCTTTGCTTCGCTGGCGGCAAAGTAACGAAGAGCTATCCTTCCCTCCCCTAGAAGAGGCGGCCGGCCGGCCGCCTCTATTCTCTTTCCTCAGCATTTTGTTGAAGTGATTTCTGCGCGAGAGACGAATCGAGAGTCTGCCGCGGCGCCCACCAGGTTTCGCGGTAGCGCACCAAGAGATAGCCAATAATAATGAAAATGACGATTGCCCCGAACCAGCGTTCGACTCGCCGCAAGTCTTGCTGTAAGGCCTCAATATGACCAGCAAAAATGTATCCCAGTCCGATCATGAATGGGACGCTGATCAAAGCCGCTAAGCCATCCCAGAGGAGAAACTGCCACCCTGGCATCTTCATCGCGCCGGCCATCAGATAGGTTGGTGCACGTAAGACCGCTAAGTGCCGCACGAGAAAAATCGTACGACTCCCATAACGCGCAAAGTAGCGCTCGATACGCTCCCGCCGTGCCGGCGTGAGTAAACGTGTCACGCGGGGATGCTGAAGAATGTGGTCGCCAAACCGTCGACCGAAACTGTAGAGAATCACATCGGCAGCGAGAACCCCGACATAAAGAATGGCAATGAGCCGGTCGAGGCGAGCAAATCCCTGATGAGCAAAGACCCCACCAGTAATCAAAACCAGGTCTTCAGGCAGGGGAACACCTAAACCAGCAAAGACCAACGCGAAGAAGAGCCCCAAAGTAGTGGCATGTTCTAAGGAAAAGCCGAAAAAATCAGTCATACACAGGTCGCAATCAAAGACAGGCTAAGGATCAAGTAAGACATGGCCAGACAGAAAGAGAGTAAGAACCTGGCTATCAGAGATTTCCTGGGGCTTTTTGGTGACGCCCCTCTAACAATTCCATTTGCAGGCGTTGAATCTCTAATAATCGCTGCCATTGGTGCTTCACTAATTGATCGAGTTCCGCAATGACATGACGGATTTCCAGTTCAGCTTTCAAATTTACCCGATAATCGTTTTCGGCCCGTAAGCGATCCTTCGCTTCCTGACGGTTTTGGCTCATCATGATAATCGGCGCTTGCAAAGCCGCAAGGCACGACAAGATTAAATTCAACAGAATAAATGGATAAGGATCAAACGGCTGTCGGAGAGCAACCAGAGCATTAATCACAATCCAGACCATCAGGAAGACCATAAAACTAATGATGAAGCGCCAGCTTCCCCCAAACTCAGCAACTTTATCGGCAACTCGTTCACCAAACGTCAAGACGCGGTCGAACTCCAGGTTAATATTGGTCGAGAGTAGCGCTTGTTCCTCTTTGAGGCTTTTGACCACACTCAGCTCAAGAGCCGAGAGTTCCCCACTATCAGCCGCAAGCATATCTTCAAAATACTCCGCTCGAAAGCGATTGAGGTCGGCAATGCAAATGAAACCGCTGGTAGACCATTCTGGATATGCTCGTAAGATCACCGCAAGAACCGGAGGGCGCACTAATTCTCCAGGAACTAGGTCACTGAGCTTTTTTTGTTTTTTACAGATCTGACACGCGATGAGTGAAGAGTGTTGATTTCTCATCTTCCCGCTCCTATATCTGAATCAAGGGTCCAAGCGTATGATAGCCAACTTTTACAACTGGACGAAGCAGTCAGCACTGGGCTTCTTGACCAGTTGCCGCTGGCGGTGCGTATTGGTGATCATGTTAGTGGTTTGGGGCGAGATCCTGATTGCAGCTCCATTGCGAGGTAGCCAGAACACAGTAGGGGCAAGTGTCCCAATCTCTGTTCGCCTGATCGGGAAAATATACCCGACCCCTGCTGGAGATAAGGGGCGACATCATGACCTCCTCGCGCTTGGGCTGAGTCCTGAGTGGATTGTGTACTTACAGGTTGACGATTTCCATACTGCCAGCAAAGCGCGCGGCGAGTTGGCGGTACTTGAAGATATGCAGAACTACAAACCCTGCCTGCGCGTCATCAATGGCGCGATTCTTGCCCCTTTAGTGAAGGATGAAACGTTGCGTGGAAAGAGGATAGCGATTAACGGTTTCCTTTATCAAGTCTCCGGCCAGCTGTTAATCTCAGAAACTCATGTCGAAGAGGAAAAGGAACGCACTCAGCCCTCACGTGGCTAGCTTTCGACGCAAAACTCTCCTCTTATGACATCCAAAGCAAGGCCTTCTTCTCGACTTTGTTAGGGCCAACGTACTGAGGCAGATCGCCCTTTCATGCCTGAACAATCCACGACGCCAGTCTTTTTCGATCCTCATCGCCGCCGATGGTGGCGATTCAAACGCGCGATCCAACTTTTCACTGCCACGATCTCGCTCATTTTCGCCGTCCTCGTTGCGAGTGTGCTGATCAATCCCGCGCTCCCCAGTCTTGGGTTAACTTCTGCCCGTAGCCTCCCACAAGCACGCCATCTTTCTCCTCCGCAACCAAAGCCGCTGCTCAATCGCCCAGAGCGTAAATTCCAACGGACGAAACAAAAGCTAGACCGCTACTTGACCCAGTCGCAACGAGTAAAAGTTCCTGCCGCAACTTCGGCCTTCAACGGTCAGTCCGAACTGATCGGCTTTTATGTGAACTGGGACGACACCAGCTTCACTTCGCTACGGCAGAACCTGTCACAGCTTGATAAACTCATTCCTGAATGGTTGCACCTGGCGAGTGCCGACGGCACGGTAGTGATCGACGAACCGGCCAAGCAGAAGCAAGTGCTCGCGTACCTCCGTGAGCACCGGCCTGACTTGCCCATTGTGCCCTTAGTCAACAACTTCAATTCCACGCGTATGAAATGGGAAGGAGCAAAGCTGGCGGCAATGTTGACCCATGCAGCGACGCGGGCGCGGACCATTGACAATCTGCTCCGTTTTGTTCGTGAGAATAACTTCGCCGGCATTAGTATCGATTTCGAAAATGTTCCGCCTTCCGCACAACCAGCCTTCAACACCTTTATGCGGGAACTCTATGCCCAGTTTCATCCCACCGGCCTTGAGGTATCGCAATCCGTTCCCCTCGATGACGCCGAGTTTAACTATCACGCTTTGGCAGAGTGCAGCGATTACCTCATCCTCATGGCCTATGACGAACACTGGAATGGCAGTAAAGCCGGGGCAGTGGCATCGCAAGCATGGTACACAACTGCCTTACGGCACCGGTTTGCCGAGTTGCCTGTCCAAAAGTACGTCATTGCGATCGGGAACTATGGCTACGACTGGAAAGGGCGCGAGAAAAGAGCGGGAGAGATTTCCTTCCAAGAAGCGATGAAAACAGCGCAGGAATCGGAGGGTAACATTCGCCTTGACCCCGTCACCCTCAACCCCACCTTTGATTATTATGACGAACATGACGCGTTGCATCATGTGTGGTTCCTCAATGCGGTGACAGTTTTCAATCAACTTGTTGAAGGACAGCGACACCGACCACGAGGCTTTGCCTTATGGCGGCTGGGATCAGAAGACCCTTCAGTCTGGCCGGTTTTTGCTCGTCGCAGTCGACTTGATCAGACCACAGCCGAGACCCTGCGCGTTCTCCACTACGGCTATGAGCTCGACTACGAGGGCAGCGGGGAGATATTGCAAGTAACGACCACGCCGAGCGACGGCGTGCGTGAGATCTCGTACGATAAACAATCCGGTCTCATTACTACGGAACATCTCACCTCCTACGCCTCACCGTATGTGATTACACGGTGGGGGGGAAACAACAAAAGGAAAATCGCACTCACCTTTGATGACGGACCGGGCGAGCGGTATACCCCTCAAGTCCTTGATATCCTGCAGTGGTATCAGATACCGGCAACCTTTTTTATCGTCGGATTGAATGGAGACCTCAACCCTAGAGTCCTGCAACGCATCCTGGACGAGGGCCATGAAATCGGCAATCATACCTTCACCCACCCCAATATTGTCGCCATCAGCCAGCGGCAGCTCAGTCTCGAAATTAATGCCACTGAGCGTCTGCTTGAGAGCCGGCTGGGGCGCCGCTCAGCGCTGTTTCGCCCGCCCTATGCCGAGGATATAGAACCCGAGACCTCGGATCAAGTAAAGCCGTTGCTCTTTACCAGCAGTCTCGGCTACTACACTATCGGTATGCAGATTGATCCGGGAGACTGGACGAATCCTGGAGTTGAGCAAATTGTCAAACGGACATTGGATGGCGCCATAAGTGGCGAGGGCAATGTGGTCTTGTTGCATGACAGCGGCGGGGACCGTTCTCAAACCGTCTCGGCTCTGCCACAGATTATCGAAGGCCTCCGAGCCCAAGGCTTCGAGTTGGTGCCCATCTCCGCTCTGTTGGGTCTCACTCGTGATACGGTAATGCCGCCGATCGCAAAAGATGAGCAGTTTGGTGCACAAGTGACTGACGTGGGGTTCCTCCTCATCAATTGGGCGAGTTCAGTGATTCATTATCTTTTTCTTTGCGGCATTCTTCTCGGCGTCTTCCGCTTGTTGTTCATCGGCACCCTGGCTGTGATTGAGCGGTGGAAACAACGGAATGCTCACCGTCTTGGGGAGGATCGCCCACGAGTGAGTGTCATTGTCCCTGCTTACAATGAAGAAAAAGTCATCTGTGGTACGATCCGCGCGTTACTGCGCTCAGACTACCCGCAATTCGACATTATCGTTGTGGACGATGGCTCTACCGATCAAACGTCACAACGTGTCCAGAAAATCTTTGGGCATGAGCCACGCGTGCGTCTCTTCACCAAAGGGAGTGGCGGGAAAGCGCAAGCATTAAATTATGGTATCTGCCAAACCCAAGCTCCAGTGGTGGTGATGCTCGATGCCGACACTATCTTTCGAACTGACACGATCACACACTTAGTCAGCCATTTCTCCGATCCCCAGGTAGGAGCAGTGGCAGGGAACGCCAAGGTCGGTAATCGGGTGAACCTGCTCACCAAGTGGCAGGCGCTCGAATACATTACGAGCCAGAACTTGGACCGCCGCGCTTTTGCCGTTCTCAACTGTATTGCGGTTGTGCCTGGCGCGGTCGGCGCTTGGCGACGCGAGGCGATCTTGCAAGCTGGCGGCTTCACCAATGAAACCTTGGCCGAAGACACCGACCTGACGCTAGCAATGCTCCGCCTGGGATATACCATCAAGTACGAAGATCAAGCAGTGGCGCTCACCGAAGCGCCAGACACCATCCGTGCTTTTGTCAAGCAGCGCTTTCGTTGGATGTATGGCACCTTACAAGCCGCTTGGAAGCACGGCGACACGCTGTTCCGACCTCGCTACGGCACCCTCGGAACCGTCGCGATTCCTAACGTCTTGCTTTTTCAGATTTTCTTTCCGCTGATCTCGCCGGTTATGGACCTACTGATGGTGTGGTCGTTCGCGGCCACCTTCTGGCAGCGCCATCAACATCCGAACGACTATTCGATTGATTCCCTGCAGCGTGTGCTTTTTTATTACGCGCTCTTTCTCCTCCTGGACTTTCTTGCCGCCCTCATTGCTTTCTTGCTGGAACGAAAAAAGGAAAAGTGGGAATTATTTGTCTGGCTCCTCTTACAGCGCTTCCTTTACCGCCAGTTAATGTACTATGTGGCAATCAAGTCAATCCTCATAGCCATTCGCGGCACAGTGGTGGGTTGGGGCAAACTCGAGCGCAAAGCGACGGTAGCAGCGAGTGGACACGTGTAGACAAGCGCTAATCTTCAGTTTCATGAGACGCACCGACAAGAGGCAACCCTGAGAGGTTGCTCGCCCATTTTTCACTCTCCCTTTCTTTGTGGTACAGTGCCCAGCAAAGATTCCTCAGGGAGGGTTTGTTTATGGCAGTCAAACCAGGCTGGGAAGGGCGATTCTTTGAAGATTTTGAGATTGGCGATATTTACCGTTGCCGTTTAGGACGGACGGTCACCGAGAATGATAACATCTGGTTTACGCTCCTCACCTGCAACACCAATCAGATCCATTTCAACACCGAGTACGGGAAACAGACCGAATTTGGCCAATGCCTGATTAACAGTGGCCTGACACTGGCCATCATTGCCGGACTTGGCGTGGCCGACGTGAGTGAGAACGGCTTCAATCTTGGCTGGGATAATGTCACGCTGCCGAACCCAGTGTTCGCCGGCGACACGCTCTACTCTGAGTCAGAGGTGTTGGAGCGGCGTGAGTCGAAATCGAAACCGCAGTGGGGCATCGTGAAAGTCCGCACGCGGGGCTACAAACAGGACGGAACATTGATCTGTGAGTACACTCGCAACGTTATGGTCTGGAAAAAATCCCACGCCCCCAATCGCAGCCTGTTCCCGGAGCCCAAAAGAAAATAGAGCATGCTTCGACGAGCCCGAGACAGGCTTGTTGAAGCACGGGGAGAGGTTCCGCTATTTTGCGTTCCCTGGCTTCACAAATGGGATACCGTGCCGGTTTCTCCAGGTTACCTGCTCTACGGGAATGCGCGTAACCGGACCAAATTTTCCCAGAGGATAGCCAATCGGGATCATCGCGTAGGTCGAGATATATTCGGGCAGCCCAAGAATGGCTTTGATCTCTTCCTCATACTGCGTGGTAATGGATGTTAGGGTCGCCCCTAATCCGAGGGCACGACAGGCCAGCAAGATGTTCTGGATAGCGGGGTAAATACTGCCGCCCATGATGCGAGTAAAATTGGGCGCGTTTGGCGCCGCCAGACGCTCAGCATGGATCTTCCGTGCGCGCAGACAGGCGAATAAGAGCACTGGCACCTCAGCCACATGTTTCGCCAGGTACGCAGCCGCGCGCATATTTTTGTCTTCGGTGAGTGACGCCCCAGCCTCAGCATAGCGCTTCTCCGCTATACGCCAGCCATGAAGATAGATCGCGGCAATCTGACGCTTCATTTCTGGCTCGGTAACCACTACGAATCGCCACGCTTGCACTCCACCTCCACTCGGTGCGCGAATGCCAGCGTCCAGAACCTGGTAGATAAGTTCGTCCGGCACCGGGTCTGGCTTGAGCCGCCGCATACTGCGGCAGGTATACAAGATGTGAAAGATGTCGTTCTCTGCCATATAAGGATACTCTCCTATCTGCTCACATCGGCGACAATATCTATTCCTCATTTGTAGGGCTAGAGGAGAAGTCGTCAATTTTTACTCTCAATACTTCGCCCTAACAGCAATTGTGGTTGTCGATTGGACCCAAAGGTGGCACAATGCTCGCCGCAAGGAGCGATCCGATGGAACACGCCACTGTTTGTGAGCTTAGAGTTGAACTCGCCACTCCCGAAGCGATTGCGCCGTTTGGGCAACTACTCGGTATCAATGATACAGTGAAACCGCTCCCTACCGGTTTCTACGGAGGAAAGGTGACAGTGTACTTGCCGGTGCAGTTCCAATCTGACGCAGATACGGAACTTACCTTAGCGGCAGTCGATCGCCGAGAAATGTGCGTGCAGTGGATGGAACGCCATTTCAAGCATACACAGACCTTCATACCGCTGGAAGGAAAACCGTTTGTCGTGGTGCTTGCCCCTCCTAACGACAAAGACTTGCCGGATCTGGAACAAGTCCGGGCCTTTCTCTTCGATGGCTCGTGTGGTTTCACTATGAAGATCGGCACTTGGCATGAGTTCCCTTTTGCACTTGTCGACCGCTCGAACGTAATTGTCATCTTGCGACGTGAGACATCACGCAATCTGAGACCAGAGAATATCATTGCCAGAGAAGCGCACGGTCCTGATCTCGATAAGAAAGATTTGGTGAGACGAACCGGCGTGACACTGGAAGTGAGAATGTAGGGGCGCACCGTACCGTGCTCAGTGTTCTTTACGGAGGAGTTATGGCCGTCCAAGAAAAAAATTGGGGTGACATCGCCAACCACTTTCTCTTCGAGAATGACCGTGTCAAAGTCTGGAGTCTCGATCTCGCCCCCGGCGAAGCCAGCGCCTGGCACCAGCATGAACGCGATTATCTAATTGTCGTGCTTGAATCTGATGGCGGGGTTGTTGCCGAAGAAGAGAACGGGCAACACCTGAGTCGCGGTATGAAGTCCGGGGACGTTGCTTTTCGACAAAAGGGCGAGATCCACCGCGCGATTAACCAAGGCAACGGGCGCTACCGGAATATTTTGATTGAATTGAAGTAACTTCTTCGCATTCGAGAAGAAAGCACGTTGCGTTTAAGAACCTCACGAACCGAGTTCGCTTATCCATACCCAGCAGCCGCAGAGCGGTGACCGTGCCAGAATCGTAAGCTCTGAGTCTGACCGCCTGATTCATAGGCTTGCCTACACACTCCTCTTGCTATATCATTTGCTATAGCAAACTTTATAGCTACAGACATAATCCCCCCTTCTACCCTATTACCCGCGCACGGGTCTGGAACTGTAAGACCGTGCGCAGCCGGAGTCTTTCAGAGGCGGCTGCGTGCTCCGGAGAGGAGATATTTTTGGAGTCTACTGCTACGTACCCTTCTTGCAATGAGATGCCGCCCTGGACCTGGCCATGGTGGCGCCCGGCTGCTGGTCAGTACATGACCTTTTTGTGGGTAATGCTGATCCATATCACTGCGATTGTGGGTCTGGTTGTCTGTCCACTGCCTGGCTGGCCGCTCTTCTTCGCGGCGGGTGTATTAACCTGGCTCGGCGGCCTGGGCACCACGGTTTGCTATCACCGTACTCTTGCTCACCGTGCCTTGCGACTACATCCCGTCGTTCGCGAGATCCTGATCTTTTTTGCCCTGTACAATGGCTCGGGTGCTCCGCTCTCCTGGACGGCGAACCACCGCCTGCATCATACCACCGCCGATACTCCCGCAGATATCTCCAGCCCGCGGATTGGAGGCTTCTGGTGGGCGCATCTGCGGTGGTTGTGGCAGGCTGAGCAAGCTTCCCCTGCTCGCTACTGCCCTGATCTCCGTGGAGCCTCCTATCGCGCTTGGCGCGTTCTACAAATTCCGTTGCTGGCCATCTCATTTTTCAGCGGTATCGCGTTTGGCACGGCAGCCTTCTTCTGGCTAGGAGCCATACGCCTGGTGTTCGCGCTGCACGGGCAGTGTTTCGTCAATAGCGTGAGTCACTTGCGTCGAGGTACGCTGGTAGGCGAGGACTCCAGCCAGAACGTACCCTGGCTCGCACTCTGGCACTGCTTACAAGGAGAGAATTGGCATCGTAATCATCACGCCCGGCCGGGTTCGGCGCGGTTTGGCTGGACGGTCATGCAGGTAGACGTGGGTTGGTGGGTCATTATGGGGCTAGAACGGCTAGGGCTGGCCACAGAAGTCCGGAGACCTAGAGACCTCTCCGGCTGACCCTCAGGAAGTAACCGTGTGGGAGAACCGATGACATCGCAAGCAATCAGGGAGTTACGTGAATACCTGCATCTGACCCAAGAAGTCTTTGCCCGTATTCTCGGCGTGAGCTTTGCCACGGTGAATCGCTGGGAGAACGGGAAAGCTGTGCCAACCGGTGATTACGCGCGTGTCTTGCAAACCCTGCAGCAGCTGACGGCAGACGACGCCCTGGGTCCAGCGATCGACTGGAAGCGGGTGGGAGCATTCAGCGCGATGGCCGCGGTGGCGGGGTTCTCACCAATATTGACGTTAGGCGCGGCACTGGCACCGGTGTTGATCGCCCGTCTGCCCTCCTGGTCCGATGTTCCTCTTGGGGGAACTTCTCTCAAGAGTCTAGACCTGAGCCCGCAGGAGAAAAATACGAATAGAAAGCGCGCCTCTCAAAAGCCTTCTTCTTTTGCTGCCAGCAAAGCACAAGTAAAAACAGAAACCCTATCCCCACGCGCTGTGGGGTCTAGACGCACGAACACCCAGCAGACAGGACTACCACATGTCTAGAGCGATAAATCCAAAGCTCCCCGAGCCACTCCAAAGCCGCCGCGCAATTTCTGCAGCGGACGACCAAAAGGTGCGCCGCCTTGGCGCACGTATTTTTGCAGAACTAATCCCCCGAAGTTCCATCAGAGGCACCATTGGGTCCCGTCCTTTCCACTCGCAGCCGTCCTCGGATATTCCGCAAAGGCGCTCTTCAGACCGGACACCTACGCCCAGCAAAACCACTGTACTCGGTCCACGCAAGTCAGACGCACACACAAGGAAGGAGACTCTTTCTATGCAAGCGTACCGCACTGAATCACGTTACTATTTCTCATCGAAAAAACTTTTGCCGGTCGGGTCTGTGGTGTTTTTTTCCAATAAGATTCGCCGCTATGTCCATCCCACCGATGGCACCCTCTTAGATCCTCATCCTCGCCTTCAGGTGCTGTCTGATGCCGAAAGCCAGGAGTTAGAAGCGCATTGGCAGACGGCTTTGGCCCGGTACTAAAGAGGAGACCCCCCCATGGAGAAAACCCAGCCTCTAACAGAGTGGGCGAGGCAGATGGCCGAGGCGGTCCAGCTCGAGACGCTAGCAAAGAAGCAACGGCATCAGGCCAATCTCTCGAACCAGCCTCAGGCCGAGAAGGTATGGGTCGACGGCATGGACCAGGTCGTTCAGATTCTCGAAGCTTTGGTCCGGGCGCTCAAATGCACAGGGCATTTCCCTCAATTGAGTTTGACTGCCTACGCCCGGAGTCCGCAGGGCACGACAACCTACATGCACCGAGGCACCCTGCTGAGCTTGAGAGGTCTGCGAGAGGATTGCCCGACTATTGAATGGGAAATTGACTCTACTCCGCCTTTTCGCTCCGACTTGCTTGCGCCTACCGTGCGCGTCATCACCACGCCGAATACGCTTCAGGCTGCGGGGTTACGAAAAGCGCACTGGAGTTTTGGCGTGTCCGTGCAAGGAACTGTGGTCTGGCAACGGCTGAATCCCGCGCTAGAGATGTCGCCGGAGGGAAGCGTGGAGGGGATGCTGAAGGGCTTTCTTGAATTCCTGCTCCTCACTGAGTGAACTATAGATCGACAGCATCGGCCCCTCATCGCCTTAAGAGGCGGCAAGGGCTAGCTATCTCAGACAACCCAGTAGACGCATGCGTGTTGGCCTTCCCTGATAGCTAAAGCACGTAGTCCGCTCCTGGACCACCCGTGCTTGTTTCCAAGGCAAAGGTTCCTCAGGTTTTGCCCTGGCTCTGTTTTTTCTTTGCCTGTTGAATTAACTGCCAAATTCGTTCAGCCGTAAGCGGCAGTTGCGTAATCCGTACATTGAAAGGTTGCAGCGCATCCTCGATAGCATTTGCCAATGCCGCGGGTACCATGCCGGGCGTGCCTTCCCCCTTCCCTTTCGATCCTAACGGTGTGTGCGGCGAAGGAACGTTATGTTCGATCACTTCGATGTTCGGAAGATCCAATGCTGACGGCATATGGTAGTCCATCAGTGTCGTGGTCAGTTGCTGGCCGTTTTCGTCATAAAGAAACTCTTCGGTGCAGGCGTTACCGATCCCCATGGCAACCCCACCGTGGATCTGTCCACGGACTATCATCGGATTGATCGGGACCCCAGCGTCGTCCACCGCTACGTAGCGCAGAATCTTAAATGCACCGGTATCTGGAAAAACTTCCACCAGTGCGGCGTGGACATTACAACTGTGCATACCAGCAGCCTGGGCTTCAAAGTGGGAAGTATGTTCTAACCCAGCCTCCATTCCCGGTGGCAGCAATGTGGGAGAGAGCAATGCGACCTCGGCAATCTGCTTGATCGGAACACGCTTGGCCGGATTTTTCATCCAGATAACCTGGCCGTCACGGAACGCAAAGTCGTTTTCTTCTGCCTGAACCTGCAACAGATGGGCGGCAATACGACTCATTTTCGGTCGCAGGGCTCGTGCAGCCAGAACCGCGGCACTCAACGTGTATGATGCGCCACGCGAGCCGATCGTGCCAGCCGAAAAAGGGCCAGAGTGGGTATCACCATAAGTGACGTATACGTCTTCTGGTGAAATCCCTAACTCACCGGCGACTGCCTGGGCAATCGTGGTCTCGTGGCCTTGGCCATGCGGGGAGTCGCCTTCGGCCACTTGCACTTTGCCGTGAGCATCAAATTGCACGGTGGCAACACCGAAGCCCGGCTGCCGCTCCATCGGCACTAACACCTCTGACGGCACCCCAGAGAGCTCCACCCCCATACAGAAGCCGACGCCTAAATAGCGCCCTTGTTTCCAAGCTTCAGCCTGCTCAGTAGGGAAGTGCTCATAATTGAGCGCCGCACAGGCCTTCTTGAATGCACCGGGAAAGTCTCCAGAGTCCACATTAATCCCGACCACCGAGACATGAGGGAAGGTGTTAATGGCGTTCTTGAGGCGAATCTCGACTGGATCAAGGTGCAATGCACGCGCAGCTAGTTCGACAATCCGGTCGATCGCAAAGCGTCCAGCAAACGAGCCGAAAGCTCGGTTCGGCGTGAGACAGGCTTTATTCGTCACCACACAGGTAAGATCGATATCAACAACCGGGATGTCATAGCCGTTAATCAGATACATCGCCCCAAGAAAAGGCATAGCGAAGCCGACATAGATGGCGGTGCGCGCGTCACCGCAATCGGCCAGAATTTTATCGCGCACGGCTAACATGGTTCCGTCCTGCTTGAGCGCAAGTTCGATCTGATGGATCTGGTCGCGCCCCTGACCCACATTCATCAGACTCTCTTGCCGGTTTTCCACCCATTTCACCGGCCGGCGGAGTTTCATAGCCAGATGGCAGGCAATCATCTCTTCGCGGTACAACGGGGCTTTGGTACCGAAGGCGCCTCCCATATCTTTGGGCATAATTACGCGAAGTTTGTTGTGGGGAATCTTGAGATATTCGGCTAACAGGTGGCGCTGAATGTGCGGTCGTTGCGTGGTCAGCCACAGGGTCAATCCTTCGGCTGGGTTGTAGGTAGCGAGACAACCACGCGTTTCCATTGGCTGACAGCCGGTACGGTGGCAACGGAAGCGTTCGCTGACAACCATATCCGCCTGCGCAAAAGCCGCATCTGCATCTCCAGCCGTGATGCGTTGATGATACAGAACATTGTCGCCCCATTCCGGATAAAGACGTGGAGCGTCAGCCTGGAGCGCATATTCGGGGTCAAGTACGACCGGCAAGGGATCGTAGTCGATGTCAACCAGTTCGAGGGCATCTTCTAGCGTGTACTTATCGCGTGCCACCACCGCTACGATAGGATCTCCGACATACTTCACCTCGCCTCGTGCGAGCGGCCAGTATACTGGTCGCTTGGTTTCGCCTGGCAGATTCGGCGTGCTCAAATCCGAAAGGATCGGGTCCCAACTCGCAAATTCATCGCCAGTGATTACCGTCAGTACACCAGGAAGCGCCGCAGCTTGAGCGGTATCAATCCGCGTGAGCTTCGCGTGCGCATGGATACTGCGCGCCAACCCCATGATTACCATACGCGGCAGCACCAGATCAGGCAGATATTGTCCATCGCCGACTAGCAGCCGGCGATCTTCTTTCCGCTTCAGCGACTGACCGACCCAGGGGTTAGCAGCAGTAGGCATGGGAAACTCCTTCTCTAGAAACAATGAACGATGAAGTATGAATGATGAATTGAAAACTTTCGGACCTTTGCTCGTTGTTCAGCATTCATCGTTCAGCATTCAT